>ERZ794946.123-NODE-123-length-40991-cov-12.911081_pt1 | contig 40991 bp, 31 predicted proteins | sample MGYA00433072_ERZ794946 | MGnify/ENA primary metagenome ERZ794946 (study PRJEB30137, sample SAMN04331413) | food metagenome | isolation source: Y3 must sample point D1 replicate A | place: Australia: South Australia | collected 2014 ...
AGCAAGACTCAGCAAGACTCAGCAAGACTCAGCAAGACTCAGCAAGACTCAGCAAGACTTAATAAGACTTAGCAAAAGTCAGCAAAACTTAGGAAAACCTCAGCTCATCATTTCGATCCCAATACAGAGCGGAAGCGACGCAATATGATAGGTGTATGCATGCGTGCGGAGAGGATCATTCGAACAGAATCAACCTTCAAAGTATTCTACCGCTACCGGTCAAAAGAAAGCTTGATTTCTGACAATCGCGTGCGGCGTCCTCAGATCATGTACAATGACTAACCTCCTCGTGTACACGGAGAAGCAATCATGCGCGCGGCCGACTATCGATCGTGGGGCAGTATCTTCGAGCCACGTTGGTCAGATTGATGGATGATAAGAACGAGTGGTATAATCAGAGAAATTTGCAATTTCCAGGCTGCACTAGCCAATTTCAAGAGCAGATGTCGTTCTCCAAAGCTGATAGTCCTCGGGACGTGGAACACATACAGCGCTAAGGTAGCCGCATTCGTGCTCCATAGTCCGAGCGCTGTGGGCAGTTCACTAACCGCATTAGGAATACCGAGAACGGAGCGATCAGATCCTACGCACATCATATTGCTTTCGTGCCCTTCCAATCCTATCTCACTTGTTAGTTACCGATAAATAACTAACACAGATGAGAGAGGGAGAAGGACGGCGTCTTTGCTACCAATCATACAGCTCCCTTTCGCTTTATTCCCTTTCTGGTACCATTATGTAAATGGTCGGTTTAATACGCTGAGAGACCCGCGGCAAAATAGCCGCACGGATCTCAGAGATGCTTGTCAATATATTTTTGTTTGTTTGGTCAGGAGTATTTACCTCTCACGATATCCTGCACTGGTCTGGTAGCACATCTCGCATTGGACGCTCATCTTTAGTCCAACATGAAGGCGTCCGAGTCAAATCTGTGGAACGTCCAAGTCAGTTTTCCTAACACTCATGTGCGAAAAAGTGCCTCGAGTGAAAACACCTTAACCCCCACAAATACGGATAAACACCCATTGGATCAACCCAACCGTTCCCAGCCTGGATCAACCCGCACGACCGCGACGCCGAGTCAGCTTTTCCTTTCTGACAAGCGCACCCCACCAGCTCCAGCTGCGCCGACTTCATCTCAAGCCTTGGAGTCTAGATGCGCACCGACAGCGGCTCCTAAGATACTGGCGCGAGAAGAATCTCTGTACAACGCTTCTGGAGATGGAAAGTGTCTTTCGCAAATCATCATAGAAGAAATGGAAGGGCATTCCAAGAGATGTCATCGCCCTGACTTGCGTGCCAAGAGCAAAGGAGTTCCAAAGCAGAACGTGCATCCCAAAAAGCAACGTTGGGTCAATCCAAAAAAACCCAAAGTTCGTCCAACGATCTAAAACTTTCCACTCAAGCTGCTTATACAGAAAAACTAGGGCATTCAAAAATCTCGTGCAGGTGACGGTGATGGTTAGCCATATGCAGAACTCCTCGGCTGTTTCCATTCTCTTACTGACCCAAAAAGACAGACCAAGACGATCGACGCGCGCCAGTTAACCCAGCGCGTGATTGAACTGTTCTACCTAACACAAGGGTTCGTACTTTTTGATACAAAGTTTGACTTCGGGACTTTCCAGCGATCATAGAAGAACCCTAATAGAACGTTGTGAAACATGTGTATGGAGCAGCTGATCTGTGCTTATCCGTGATGACTCGGAGAAGGTGACGACAAGGCAACATGGCCAACTTAATCTCAATCCAACCGACGCATGGAAAGTGCGAGACGCTATGCCAACACGAAAGTCAAGCGATCGTTTGAGATTGCGAACGAGGAGAGACCCGTCGAATGCATTCTGGCAGCCTTAGAAGCATGGAGGAAGAGTGTTTCGAGACAAAAGTGAAAAATCGGATGAGATCAGGCGGATCTGAGTTCGTGATATCCTGGATGTCCAAGGGGGGGGGGGTCACTGATGAAATCACGTATTCAGGCAGTTTTCGCTATCTTGCTTGTTTCTGCGAAAGCCTGCTGATGCTACTAATAATACCGACCTCTTAGTCGAGCGTGGTGTTGCTGATCGTTGGTACGATTGGCAGCTCCTCCGGACTCTCAAATTTGACTCGAACCTGCAGCGATTACCTAGTGCTAGATACTTTTTCCCGACCTTTTTTTTTGTCGACTTTCCGAGGCCCAGTTGTGTCAACCAATCTGCGTACCCATGACGAATTAACCTTCCCGCTCCTCCCACAGTCTTGGAGCTCAGTAACTTGCAAGTAGCTCCTCGATACGATCATGCTAATCATTAATGTCAAATCCTTTTTCGAATTCTTTAAGTATCTCCTCATCCTCGCCCAAGAGACGCGATAGAATATCCTGCCTGACACGATTATGATGCTTCCAAGACTCCTCCATATTCGCTATCCTCAGGCTGATCGAATCATCTTGCTGGTTCTCACACAGAGTCGATAACTCGGTCGTATGTCGAATAGCTTCTAGCATTTTCATCTCGCGCTTTAACTTGAGCATCTGGAAGGAGCTTGTCTCGAATCCGTATCTCCGAGTTGACATTGAAGCAGGATCATCCGTTGCCGCCTTAATCAAACGATTCAAGATCGTCCCGACAACCTCAAGGTCTCCTATCATGTGTATGAGCTCAGAAGGATAGGGCTGCCCTAGGGTACCTGGGTACGCTCTAGGACGAAATGCTTGACAAGGTACGCGGAGAACTGGAGCCCCAACCAGCACATCATCGTCCAATTTGCTCAGAATACGATAAGCCACCTCGAAGCGTTGTAGCTCACGCTTCGCCCGTTCGAAGATCTCTAAGACACTCTCTCCAGCTTGGTCGTGAGCTACAGAGCTTTGTGTTGGTATAATCAAAGAACGACAAACCTGACTCTTGCGTTTCAGGAATTCAGTCAGCGCATCCTCCGATCCATTGGGACATACCCAGGAGCCTTTGAGGATATGAGCATTTCGTTCCAGCCATCTAGCGAAACACATGCCGGCAAACCAAAAGAGGGGGTCCGTTGCATAACTCGTGAACACAGTTCCAAGGCGACCGATTGTAGAGCGAAATGATGTAAGACTCTCGACGAGCTCTTGAGCATGTTCCTTCAATTCAAAAGCCTCCAGCTTGCGATACGTCGGGAGTGGGACGGCATGATTCTCGTGAATTCCGACTGTATCCGCAGCGACTTGGATGGATAGTGATTGATGTGATTCGACCAAGTTCTTCGAGATATCTTCGATGTCGAACATGAGGAGCTCTCCCCCATGATTAACCATCGTCGCGTTCTTATACGCGGATGCCTTCACATGAGCGTCAGCCTTGTTGTGATAGTTCAGGCAGTGAAATGACCGTGTATCTACCCACAATCTTATAGATCGGTACCTTGGCTTGTAGCTAAGGTGAAACACGTCCGTAATGGGTAGTATGTGAGATGTTGGACAGCTGTTCAAGCACGTACTCAAATATAACTTCGCTTTCTTTCGGTGCACAGTCTTATGTTCGAAATATCCGTTCAGACTCTGGTTACACCTCACAGATAGGACCTAGCTTATGCGAACGGTGTGCGTTATCCTACTCGGCTTCCCTCCTTCTAATGACTGAGATCGTGTAAAACCCATAACCAGATAACGAAGGGCCTTTTGCCTGGGCATCCTGATCGATAAACACCCAGATAAGGGATTGGCGTATTAGCGGCCGATTACTATATTGTACGAGCCCACGGACCGTAATAAATTCAGCGTGCTGCTAGCCCTACTTCGGCGCCCTAGTCCTTAAGAGGGGACTATTACCATCGTGGACTCTAATTTATGGTAAGACAGAAGTCTAAAGCGCGCCTATACGCTTAGGGTCGATGGTCTTTGTAACAATAACTAGCGTCAAGGGTTTGTATCTCTGCTTAAAAGACATTTGTAGAACCCGATAGACGCCTTAGCCGCAATCAGTCAGTTTATTAGTTCCCACTTTTTTGACCCGGGTAATGAGGGAGTCTAGACTTGCCGTGTAATGACCGTTGCTTTTCGTTAAACATTTAGAGAGAGCAAAACGTTAGTAGAATTAGACGAAGGGTCATACCGGCCTTATCCGCGACAACATTCTAATCACGAGAGGGTAGACGCCTAACTGTGGCTGTATATATAACGACCATCCATAACTGCGCCGTAAGATGATGTAAGCACGTACTATATTGCATTTCCATCTCTAGGCTGCCGGTTAGCTCGTAGCTGTAGCCTGGCCAGGATCACGAGTCGACATGCAGACGATATAATACACGGTCAAGTGTTTAGCGCGCCGAATCATGGTCCGTACAATGCCAATTGTTATCTATCTGCTTGATACATCCCGCGTGTTGATCAAAGCGCTAATGGCTTACCCTCGCTAGCTAGATCACATACAAGGCGCCGCAAAGTGCCATTTCATACGATTAATACATTAATCACCAGAAAGGGGGGCGCATAGGGAGATAGAAGAGACCTGCACGGTTCGTATGTTAAGTCGAGTAGATTGGTGTGATTTCTCGATCCGGCGCAGTGTATGGGATGATCATGCGGGAGGTCGCACGACTTCCAGCGTTCAGATTTGCCACGTGTGATATGAATACGTCAATTATCTGAACATGCGTCTACGTCATGTGATTACAGTCAACAACTCAGCTTGCCGCGTGTACTAATCACTCTTCACGTCCTGGCCATCCGAACCAAAGCTTCCACCATACGCAGGGGTCGTTTGGATCGGATGCGGCTCTGTATCTATGGTCAACTGAACATCCAGGGGTCCTTTGGAGGTGACTTAACCCTGGAGTTCCCCAAGGATAGACCCGCTTTCGCGCTCCACTGCATACCTACTGCTGGCAATGCAGGTACACCAGCCTCTAAGCAGTATTATCATTGACGAAGAAGTCCTTCTCGCTTGCAATCGGACTGTGCACTTGGCTGTCCTACAGGTCGGAGAACTTTCGCGGGATCGAACTGTTCCACCTCCAGTGCTTCGGAAACTTGGGCGGTCGCTTTGTCAACACTAACGATAAAAACCGTCCATCCCCAACCGATGGTCCCATTGTACGGAATAGGAAAACCCGACCCGGGATAACTATCAAGGTTCGAAATGGCAACAGGAATTTGTTGGATATTCAGAGACAAAAGTCGCACATCCCAACTGGTGATACAAGATCGTCTAGCCAGCGAGCCAAAGGGAATCTTGAGGAGGAGCTGAAACTCGAACTTCGACATGGCACTGAACCACATGGAGGAAAGCACTCTCTACACCAGGGACCTGTTTCTAACCCTTCACTTGCTTCTGAATTTTTGAACCACCTTTCGTCCATTCATGTAGTGAAGGCATTCGATACGAACAAGGTCAAAACCATGTCAGCCAGTGTTTGTCAGCGCCTGTTTCCAGTAGGGCGTGTCTATGAGTTGGCCTGGTGGTATGCGTTTGTTATAGTTTTGATTTGGCATTTGAATGCCTTACGGCACTATCTTTACTTAACATAAACCAGTTTTAGAACGTGCATCTTAAATTATCGAAAAGATGTCACTCGAGGATATACATATTTCTCTCAGGCATATAGTTGACGCCATTGAAAACAACTTTTACAACAAGTTATCTTGAGTTGTGGGAGACAGTATCACTGGCACTGTAAGAAACGTATAAGGTGAATGTCCAGTCCCTGAAAATTATATTGTTGAAGAACATGTTAGTATGACGAAAACCCTACTATCACTGGCAATCGGACGACTGAACAATATCAGGTACACTCTAGATAATACAGTTTTCAGTTAATGTAGAATAATTGATGGGAGACAAACGAGAGATTGATTAGTAGCCCCTTCTCTTTTTCACAGCCGATTGATCAGTTCTAACAGGTTCTCCTTCCACAAGACCATCCTCCTATCTGACTTGTGATAAGTCTGCCTTTATGTTCATAAATTGAGTTTCAGCTACGTTTTCACAGCTAAATGTTTGGAATCCAGTACTGGAGAGCAAGATGAAGAATTGAGGCTGTGTGCAGAATGATAATCAATTGAGATTCTTGAGCTTGCTACAAGCTGTCGCGACATGTCAAAAGAACAAAATGTAAGGACCTTTGCGCAAAGCAACTGAGTGAAGCAAGATGGTAGAGGCAAGTATGAATCTTTCCAGTATCTCATTCCTCAACTCGTCTTGATATGTTAGCTAAACTTCTGTATGGCGAAGTCCACCGTCTGGATTAATCAGCGCATCTGAGTACCCTTATCCAAAGAATAGTTTGGATGTCAACTCTTCTTGCGGGGCCTCGAACCTTTCCCACTTTTTAGCCTCTAGCCACTCCCTCAAATACGCTCTCTGCATCTTCTCTAGTGTAACACGTTCCTATCCTTCAAGCCTCGATGCCTTTATCGCTCGGTTCCGAAAATCCAGGCTTTCCGTTTGGCTCTCAGTCTCATAGTAGCTTAAAATTGTGAGACAAATCTTCGGATTCATGCTGAAGAGAGCATTGAAGCCAAATCTCACCACACGATCTACCTTTACTGAAAGTGGTTCAACTTGTAGCTTATCATATATGGTTTCTCTACAGGCGTCCAGACGTCTGTTGAGATCTGCCCCTATTGTTCCACTAAGAGCTCCACAACTGTTAAGGTTGCATGCAATACCGTTTGCATCAAGCCGGAGTAAGAGGTCGATTTTGACCGTAAATATGCGCTCGCTACTAAGTAGGGCCTCCATTAAGGGCAGGCGTAGGGGGCTATCATATGGAAGCGTGCACCATATGTCTTCTCTCGCCGGCCCCACCCCCATCATAACCTTGGGAGAATTAAGCTACCTGGAAACCGAGTGTGAAGAAACGGAGGAGGAGTTGCCGTCAACCTTTGTTTAGCTAATCTAAGTCTTGTTTAAAAGTATGTTCTGCTCCACCTGCCTGCTCTGGAGGAAATTAGCGCTTGTGCCTTAACACATTTCCGACCATTGTGCTACATCTTCAAATCTCATTCCGTCTAGTTTAGGGCTAAATGTGGCATCTTGCTACGCTTGTTTCTGGAATTCGCACAAGTTAGAGCCTCGAATGTTTGTTAAGACTCGACTACCATATCTTCGATGTTGAGAGGCAGTCTTCCGCTCTCAGGAGATGCATCTACCATCATAATGACCAGCATACTGTAACATAATCAGGCCACATTCTCAGCCGTTCAAACAGGTCTCCGCTTACTTGTGTGTAAGACTGGCCGACGACAGGATCAATGGCCTTGTATATGCATGGTTAGCATACACAAGCTACCGCAGAGTAGTGGCCCACTAAGCATGGTAGAGATGTTCTGGACATGACTCAAGATATACATCTGTAGTCTTTTGTTCAATCGTTAGTCTTGATCCCACCCGCACTTCATTGTGGGAGGACGAGAGGAGTGTAAACCGTCTATTATGATTGTCGCAGCTAGTTACCAATAGGAATGGGATGATCGAGCACTATACAATTCGAATATATGCTTTGAACTGGCTTTTGAGACGAGATACTGTGCTCGAATCTAGAACGTGCCTGAACGGGGCTTTGAAGATCTCCAACAACATGACAGTATCTACACATATGTATGCTCCGCTCGTATCCGATTTGTAGGACCACATATGCACGGAAAAAACGACCACGCAGGATTACAGCAGTGTAAGAAATGCGTTTCAACCCCCAATCGGTCTCAAGTCTGTCTGCGTTATTCCAGATCTGGCAATGATCAGTCATCTCGATGTTTGTATCACAGACCTATAATACATGTAGCGTAGGTCTCTCAAGAACGCTATAGTTACTTCGGCTAAACACGAATTGAGTGCAGCTATCGCAATTTTTGGTTTTGTCGATAGTAGTCGCGGAAAATTCTTCTGTGGGGAGCCATCTACAGTAGCGTGAGTGATTCTTGTGCGGGCTGCCAATTCACCATAAAAGTCGCCCTGCAATAATTTGTTCCTATCCATTTTTCATTTTGTTCCTTACTCTCGCCATACCATGTTCCTCACTAGACTTACTTCAGGCTTCCAGGTTGCGCTTAGCTCCAAAAGGCTGAGTACAGTATTTTGCTGAACCTAAAACTTCTCTATAACCAATAGACAGTAGTACTAAGGGTCTATTCCTCGGGTTTGCCGATTTTACTTGCAAATAAGTCTCGTACTGCTCCTCTCCCACTGCTAAGTGTAGCCTTCCTGGTCCTCTTCCTAAAAGAGACAATAAGCTCGTACATCTACGCAACTGTCATGTAATGCTGTCAACAAGGCCAAATATAGAGGCATAAGTACCCTTGCTCAATCTGTTATCCTTCTATAGTGATTCTATACAAGGAGGAGCTGAAACCCTTACGTCGAAAAAACGCCGATCTGGATTGAAGGGAGAACCCTCCTTTTCAAGATCTCGTTCTCAGCCATACAGTTCGTTCTTTGTTTTTCCAGATCTTCTCTACTATTCCAGTGGTAGAGTCGTTCGATATCAATAAGTGTATTGCTACCTTGGCTGGTCTATATTAGCGCTTAACGTCAGAGCAGCAGATCTCAAGCTCGCAAAGTGGTCGCTGTTCATGACGTTCCTGATTCTTGACACGACAGTCGCCAGGTACTTTTAGACTGTCTTGTTCTCGCAGTCAAATATCGTCAAGGCTGAGGAAAAGGCCGGATTTTGGCTACTGAAGATGTGCTCATGATTGCCGGTATTGCAAACAACTGGTACACGGACGACCTTTTTTGATAGTGGATCGCTCTCGTCTTCAACTAGGATTACTAATCAGGACTTATGAGGTGCTGATGAGATCTTAGATCAACGTTTGCCGAACTATCCAAATCTCATAAGGTCGACGTTCACATGTCATAATTTGCGATAGCTAGACTAGTGGTGACGTGACTGGAGTTATAGATTCTCGCATCCTATTGTAGTCCAGAAGAAAAGGGAAAGGTAATGGAAGTTGGGACGGTCTCTCTCCAAAGAAGCTTTACTACCAGAGGAGTCTAGAAGATCTAGACACAGGAGGAGAAACTATGTTAACAAGTTTCTGGTTGCAACTCGACTTAGTTGCAAAAATCATCGTCTAATCTTGTACATCTAGGATCAAATATCCGTAAGAGACTTCATGCCCAATCAAGTCTATCTGGAGAGCAAGTACATAAAATGATCTAGCAAATCCATGTAGATGAATACCAGCTTCCTCTAGATTGCATCCTTGACAACAACCTTGAGCAATCCTCTTTCAAGACTCTGCTGTATATAAGAGAGTAGTCCGTCTTCTACCTGGTTAAGGACCCTTATTAGAGACGTTTGAATATTTCGTTCGTACTCAGTCGCGGTGACAACAAAAATGACTGGATGTTCACGCAATAGAGCTTCGCATCCAGATGTTCTAAGGGCCTCAGCATATTTCTCGAGAACCGCCGGTTGTAATGTATGCTTTTTCCCTTCCCCATCTTCTAGCAAAGGGGTACTTTTCTCTAACTCTTCCCATGAGTCTGCATGCCTGGTCTCTACCATGCTGAGAGCTTCACCGTGCTGTTTAAAGCTATATCTGTACTCGGTCGTCTCTCTAAGCGTCGCCACCATGGTCAACAGATCGCGACAGCCGAGAAGAACTTTCGCCAGAGCAGAGGTTCTGTAATCCAGGGACGAGAGCATGAAAGCACAATGGCCTCTAAAACGTGTCAATGATATCCCCTTCCCTCTCTGCTGACGTGCTGGAAGCATTTGGATGACAAAGATTCGATCCATCAGGTGTTGTGTCTGCCTGTCGGGATACATTGGCTTTTCGTGCAAGAAGATGTTGTGCGACATATGTCCCGTAAGAAATATGTCGTTCAATACCTGAGCTTGGTGATAATTCGAGCAACGTCTCCATTGATCCCAATCAATTCGTTCGGACTCTGCTTTCTCGAGTTTGACATTTTGAATAGGAGTGACTTTGTCCTCGATGTCTAAGTGGTGGCTTCCAGTAGTTGCGTCTTCGTCGTCGCTTCCCGTGTCTGTGTATATGCCGCTATCATCTTCGTCCTCGCTCCCCGTATCTGTGTATATGCCGCCATCATCTTCGTCCGAAAAACCCATGATCTCGTGCTCAGCAATGACGTTTTGGTTCTCAGTTTTCATATCGTGATCCGTAGTATCTGGTCCCTGTTTTAAAGTGTTCGTATCAGAGTCTTCCCTGTCTAGAGAACATATCTCGTCTCTTATACACAACTCAGATGGATCGAGCATTAGACAATCATTGTCCAGTAAACGTGATCTTATGTCATTGGAGTGATACATTTGATGTTGCCCGACAATATTCTTTAACCCTGATGACAACTTTCTGAGACGACAATCCAGCTCGACTACGTGATTGGAATGTCTTCAGATGTTCCACCGTCAAACCACTGGCGCATCTTATTCCGGAACATGAGTCATCGCTTAGGTCACCAGTCTATAGCAGCAAGTTAGAGATGGACGCAACGAACATGGTGCAAATAGTGTACCCTTAAGCTTAAACAAGCTTGTGTGGAGAGAACGATGCGAGATGAACAACTTAAAGTTGTGATTTCTGACGGATAAATCATGAACACAACCCTCTTACGATACGCTGAATTGCTTGAAGTGTTTGGTGTACAGGATCATGTATCGCGACCATCGTTCGTGCTAATTATACTGCCTCGGCCGTTTCGAGATGGGAGGCCGCTCATAAGAGCGTAGCAATGATTTAGCACAAGCGATGTAAGACCATTTTTCAAGTTCGGAGGAAAGATATCACGCCTCAAGAAGTCAAGGCTAGTCTATTGTCTCTCTAGCGGCCCCATGTCGCGCTGTTCATATATACAGCGCAGAGTAGAAAGGTTGTAGTTAAGGAGAAGAAAAGATTGCCAGTAAACGAAGCTCGACGACAGTGCCAGTGTAAAGAGGCCCACACTAAACCATGCCCAGGGAACAGATACGTCTTCTGCTCCAGATTTACTGAATCCAATTGTTCCATATGCCAGTTTCTTAGCCTTTCCTCTGATCGTCCGCTTCGATATCGCTCTTCGAGGTAGCACAGTACCAAGACACGAATCTCAAAAGGATTATTTCGAGGAAACATCAATATTGCAAAGTATTTGGTCAACACCATGTGCTACAAGTGGTGGGTCAGAAGCATGTCTTTAGAATCTGTTGCTCTGACAAATAATAGGCACCGTCAATGACGTAATCTCATTCCTAGACTGATTAGCAGCATCCTTAGTGAGAACTGGGATCCCCCTCCCCCCCCGTTCTCCCCACAGCGTCCATTTGATTCCATAGTCTATTTTTACTTGCAGCAAATTCCACATTGTCTACGTGTAGAGTCTAAAGGGTTCTAAGAGAAGCTTAGAATTTGACCTTAGCCTAACAGACATCTGCAGATAGTACGGGACAATAAAGAGCTCACGCGGTTGTTACACATCAGTCTACCTAACATACGCTAGTACAGGAGGTTAAAAAAACCGAGGCTTAGTTACGCATCAACTTTTCTCCGAGAACGATTCATTTCTGTAGCATCGAATCTTTGCAAAAGCAGCATAGGTCGCGTTTGCATAGATTCGTATGAACGTACAACGCAGCATCTCTAAGGCGGGCGCCATGTCATCGACTTTTCTTGCTGTTTAGGGTAGGAGTATCGTTAATATGATAGGTCCAACAGTCATCTCCTCGATATTCCCATGTCCTTGAAACTCTAATCTCACTCTTGAACTTGCTAGTAGCCGAATGCTCGTGCTGAGCTAGTTCGCTCTAGTGTCTCTCTCATCTCGCACTGTGATCTCTATTATACGTAAAGCCCTTAGCTGTGATACTCATCTGTGTGATTGAAGAAATGGCAATCGAGAGCATAACGAAGGCAACCACATTAACAAGGAGGCGCGTCATCTTATAACGTGGTATCTGTTCCTTATCGACCAGATGGATAGATAGTGTCGGGTTAGCGTTACACTAGGATCCGGGTGGTATGAGAGTCAAACATTGCCATCACCCGATTATCGTTTCGATACTGCTTGCGAAAAGCAGCTCTTTTGCACGTATACGATTTCCTAGACGAATCACGTTCATGGCGATCTACTACCCCTATAACCAGTATATCTCAAGAGACAGACCCCCCTCTGCATCAACATTTGTAAGCTTAGGTAACTGTTCATCACGCATATAACACCGAGGCAGACGTTCACACGTTTCGAAGGGCTAGGGACACTCTTAAGGTCTAGGACAAGATCTTCAGAGCGTGTCACTATGAATCTTCTTCCACTCTTCTACCGTTTCGGATTCGCATATGCGTTTGGATCATACGGTGACACATCCGCAACCCAAGACTACTGCCTAGAAGGGGTGTTCCAACAAGGCGACAACGATACTTGTTTAATATGCGCCTCTCGGCGTTGGCATTTCCTGCCATCGCATAATTATACTTACCTTTCAGGGTTCCTTGTGCCCCCAACAGCTAGGTAAGGTGAGACATGGAGCACAAGCTCTAGGCAAATCGGCTGTGTAACTAGCATCTCTGAGATCAAATCCTCTTTACCTGCCACGATTGTTCCATCACTATCTTCGTTCGCCATGCCAGATCACATCTCTTTTGATCAATCATCATCGACTCAAACAGTCACAACCACATCAAGCTCGGCCACTAAGACTTGGGTGCCATCGAGAGATCAATATGGAATCAAGTCATACCCTCCCGGGGATAAAATGGCATCAGTTTATAATGCAAGTCGAAGTTCAACATTCAGATGTGACAACATTGGCTACCCATCGGACGGCTACTACGTTGCACTCTGCACAAGATATAACAGAAATCTAGCCCTCAATGACGACTCTCAGCCCGCACCCGTGAATTGCGGACAACGCATAAACTTCACCAATTCACTGACAGGAGTGAGCGCGACAGGTCTGGTCTTGGACCGCTGCGCGAGCTGTATCGGTGTTGGGGACCAATCACTGAACGACCCTAGCACGGGCCAGAGTTTGATAAACGGCGCGACCGTAGACTTCAGTCGGGAGCTTTGGAAGAAGATCTTCAATGGTGCCGCGGACGACGTTTACGACGTGATGTATGCAGGGAATCCACTACAAGGAGTCTCGTAGGGGCTTCAGCTTCGGATTTAGCTGTTTCATGGTCGAGATTCTGTCTTCCCTCGTCAATTTTGGAGGATAATCTTCCAGATCGGCGTAGAGTATTAGGGCCTCTTGATCCTGCCCGAGTGTGTGATTCGATGCTTCTGGGATTTTCCTGTAGCCCCGCTTCTAGAGATTCCAATTGGCATCTTAAATGAGACGTCTCCGTTTCGATAGTACATAGCTTACTGAGTATCTCCGGGGCAAGATCACTTGCTCCTGATCGCAAGCTTTCGTTCCTGGAAATGAGTTGTGTAACCATAGCCCTTAGATTCTCCAATTGCTCGGAAGTCTGTTCGTGCCAATCCAGAGTTTTTTCGTAATCAGAGTCCAGCTGCTTCAAGACTTGCTCGTGCTGATCACCCGACTGCTTCTGGATTTCTTGCCTCGCTTTTTCGAATATCTGAGGGTCGGCGGGACTGTAACTGTTGAACTGTCTCACAAGCTGATGGCCGGCATCATATCCGGGTATCTGGTAACCCATAGCGTGTTTGGTCAACGGCACCGACTCCAGAGAGCTCCCGGCCGGTCCAGCATGGCAAAGCTGGGGTGGTGGCAAATATTGGGTTTTGAAGTTGAATGATAGATTTTGTGGAGACTGAGTTTGGAACGATTGGTGACCTCCATGCAATACGCCGGGGCTGACATAGACTTTATGGGGTGGGTGTAGATTGTTGAGAAAGTGATAAGGATCATTCATGTCGTTTGCTGGATAAGCTATGGAGACAGAGTGATACACTAAGTGTAGGTGGAAAGATCATGCCGTTAAGTAGTAAAGGTTGGCACGTATGGTTCTCAATCCGCAATCATTGCGTGTTTTCTGGCCACATGTGCAATGAAAGCGTGAGCACTTGTCCAAAAGTGAGGGTAAACAACACTGGTGAGTGCTGCGCGTATTGCCAAGCAATTTCTGTGGTTAACCCTCTTCGGAGAAATTTAGCAAGCAATATCCGAGGACTGTATTGAATACAGAGGGATCTGCGGCACCGCATCGAATTCGAAGCCATCCATCGCCATTATTTCGGAAATAGATTAGGTTGATTGATATTGGGCGGAAATATCGACTAGTGAGGATCCATGACATTTGTCTTGACGTACTACTGTACTAGTGCTGGACGTGGAAGACTGAACTATAGTTTACAGATTAGCAAAACAGATAACAAGACGGCGCGGCATAAAATGGGTGGGTTTCTTGGCCGACTACGCGCCCTAAAGAATCTTGTTGCGTAAACTAGCTTGCCGTAGGAGAGACAGATAATACAAGGCTGATCAACATGTAATCTATTTGTTCGTCGACTTCACGAGCCGGCGACCTTCAAGAAGAGTGCCTAGTAAGCAGAGACGAGTAGGCGATGCGCAGTCGGCTATTAGTTACTATAAGGTGTCACTACGTGTCGTGATCGAAATCAAGCCTATCGATGAGTGCATAGGAAGCATTAGGCTCTACTTGTAAGGGAAGGGCATTACGTACCAACTACATGTGTTATTAATAAGCTCATTGACCATTTGTAAGCCCCTAAATCAGATATCTAGAAACTGCTTCGGACGGCTTGCGCTCAAAAAGTCTCCTGCCAAGTACCAAAAGGCGCTGTTTGCATTGTTTGACTGCGCCCGGGAGAAGTCCTAACCCACAGCAAACTAAGCAAACTCGCCTGCCTATTACCGAACGGCGCTATTTCCATTGTTTGACCAAGCCTGGAAATAGTCCAATTTTCTTCTTTTTAGGTAGAATCTTGTAAGCTAGAAGCAAGCAAAAGGACAAACCTAAGAATGGCAAGCTCATGATAGGAGAAACCAACAGGATTCGACTTCTTATGTCGCTTTTCTCTAGGCTTGACGTATAAGTCCTTTCTTGCTTCGTTCCTCATATGCCAACATACCATTTAGATTAAGAACTGCATTCTTTTTGGTGCTACGGTTTCTCAATTTCTACAAGAATATCTGATAGACGAATAGTTTCCCTCTGCTCCTTCTTCAAGGAATTCGAAGAGAGTGTCATTAGTGGCCATTACAGCATGATGCCTCAATTGCTAGTTTTACTGGTAGACCTTTGTTCTGATTGGCTTAAGCTCCTTTAATCGTACTAGTCCAAGCAATATGTATATGTTTGAGCAGCTAACCACAGATTCTGACTCGATAGATACGTTTCTGTCATACACACTTCCATAGGCATCATTGCCTCGTAAGATGTCAAGATCGACGAGTCGATCGAGCCAGATCTCTGTCTAATACAAAACAGAACAAGATAGATGAGAGTACAGAAGAGAAGCACACCGAGCACACAGGCACTAATCGAGCGTTAGACCTTAAAGGCCGCAAGTGTGACGGCTGCTCGAATTCATACATTTAGACCTAAGTTGTACGGAATCCGCGTACTGAAGACGATACCTTTGGTGCGTTCAACTTCGAAGCGTTCTTGCGATCGGCCAGCCTCTGAGAGGTCAGGATTACGGCACTTGTTTTTCTGTTGTGCTTGGATGGACTTAAAATCAGATGATCTTAGGTCAGGTAGGTATGTGACGTGCAACAATTATTCAGATCTGGTCTCAAGCTGGCAGAATCGGCGTCGTTGTATAACACGACGGACATTCCCATGTCTGTCATCCTACAATGCTACAATCTTTTGCTAGGTTCAATTTCTTGATTGTTCACGTCTTCAATTACGTTGTTGCAGCAGTACACAAGAGCATGTACCGCAGCGCAGAATCAGCATAAATCATTCGCCTCTCTCCGTCTTTTGTTAACACGAACATCTCAGAACGTATTCCGGCATGAGGTGGGTCATTGATTACCCTGCAGATATCGAAGTGCAGTCTAGATATCCCACAATTGTGTCGGTCTGTGTGATATTCACTTCATTGATGGTAGCCGTGGTAGCCTGCCGGTCCTACGCCCGCAATTGGTTGTCCAGGGGTTTGTGGGTCGATGACTACATCATCCTGTTGACAACAGTATGTCCGGTGTAACAATCGGTGGGACAGCAACTTCTGACATCACGTGGGCTTTTGCCATAGCATACTCTGTTCTAGTCATCGTGGAGACACGACTAGGCCTAGGTCTGCCTCATAGGCTACCCTTAGAGGTTGTCACAGACCGCCTTGCTTTGGTGCTTGTCCGACATAAGACTGTTTGTGAGAACAGACCTTCGCTAATCCACATAGCTCGAATATGTCAGTTGGCCCTTTTATCTGCTTACGGGTACAGGCTACAAGCTCGCTACTGGTTTTGCAGCCCTAGATTTGACGAGAAAGAGCTCAATGACTGCAAACCGGCAGTTGATCTGGCTAGCGATCTTTATCATAACTCTCGCTCAACTGGTATTGCTCCTACTCTTCCTGCTGCGTTGCCAACCCCCGAAGAAAGCATGGTTGCCTCATGCCCAAGGAAACTGTTTCGGCTGGGGTCCGCTGCTTTACGGAACATCCGTGACGACAATCGTCTGTGATCTGTTCGCTTTCCTCCAGCCATTTCCTATCTTCCTCAAGACGCAAATATCGATGAAAAAGAAGATAAGCTTGACCGGCCTTTTCTTACTCAGTTTTCTGACTAGTGTCTTCTCAATCATTCGAATATGTCAGGTTGAAGCCATGCTGAAGACAGGGGACTCGACAATGCTCGTTATGTTGGGGACAATCGAGATCTGCACAGGAGTACGCACTGTTAAGATATTCGATTCGAAGATGAGCGTATATCACTGACTCAAACCCAGATAATCACCGTCTCCATTCCCCCTCTGAGGCCCTTCTTCAAGCGTATGTTGAACAAGATGGCTGACAGCAGGTCTCCGCGACCAGAGCCCCACAGGCCTCGCACGGGTGATATTCCTTTACAGAATCCTTACGCTGCATCTGATCTTAGCCTCCTGTTAAGAGACGATAGTCGGAGAGAGTCTGGAAGACATACTCAAGAACATGGCAGACCAAGGTTGTCGAAGCCGGAAAGAGCCGCCCTCCGTTGGGCGTTTGCGAGGTGAGAGAATCGCTGGAGGCGATTTCGAATTCGAGATTAGATTATCTGTTCTCGATCTGGTTCCTACTAGATCACAGTTCAAACAATCGCTGTGGCTTCCCGACACAGAATTCTGCAGACTAAGATGAACGCCCTGCGCAAACTTAAAGCTTTAGGTTATGGATACATAGATCAAAAATCTTAAGCATTTTTATACCTTCCATGGTGTATCCATGCCGCTAGGAATATGAGTGAGTTTGGACAGCTGTCAGAATCCTGGGAGTGAGGGGGCGAGACCCCTTCCTCCTAGGCTCGGCGGCCGGACAAGCTGGATAAGGGGAGGGTAGATGATCTTGCATGAGGGGTTCGGCGTGGAACGACCTGTTTAAGAAGCAGCCGCAGGCTCAGTCGGCTATCATATTCCGACAACACGTGCGTAATGAAGCAAGTGAGGGCGAATTCGACACTTCCTTGACCGCGACGCTTCCCAAGGTCCACTCCTTGCAAACGGGTCAGGCATAACATGAAGCGTATACCATCGACATCTCGAATGTGTAAGTGCTATGATGACTCGATGTATGTCTGGTCACTAGATATTATAGACCCGGTGTGAACCAATCTTTGATCACGCATCACCTTCGAGTAAATCGGACTCCAAAGCAAGCTCGGTCACAGCATTGGACGCGAGACCGAAGAGCCTCGAGAGCGGGGTCATTCTATGCATGTTGTCTACCTCGTCAAGATCTTACACGAGACAACATGCGCAGCTTGGCTTCCCTGCTCTAACGAGGTTGGAAACTGTGCGCAAGAACGACGGTGCGCTATTACCCTACACAGGATTCTGGTTATCTCAATGGTCGACAAACGCATGAGGTGATGCAGGCTTTTGCTACGGAACTGCGAGCGATCGTTCACTCACCAAGAGACAAGCAGAGCCTCAGGAAGGTGATCGTATTATGTAATATATGCTCATCCAAACAATTCCTGTCCATCAACCGGCTACAAGTTTATTGCTAATGGTACTGTCCTGGAATGAAACTCTGAATACAGACCTGGGAAAAGAATTGCTCTAAGCTTGTCACCGACAACTAACCACTTACATGCTCTACAGACTGTACAGATCATTCTCTGCTGGACGTAATTCTGCCATCGGTTGATCCCAGTCATTACTTATAGGTCGAGAGTGACCATAGCATCGTTCTTCTGAATGTTTCAGCAGTAAAGCGACGAGAACATATCCATGGATTTCTCGTGTTCGAGGCTTAGAGAGCTACTGCACTCGGGCGGCTCATCGGCAGTGATAGAGTACCTAGCAGAAACGATCAAACGGCATCGCACTGATGTGATCGTTACGACACTCCAAGCTGAGATTGAGAAGTTCATGAGACTGGAACAACAAGATTTGGAACAATGCGCTTTCGAGATCCAGGAGTTGCTCACTTCAAATAATATCAGCATGGGTGTTGAGTATGAGGTTTTCAATGAGAGAGCCAAGAACGGCCGAAGTTGCCACGACCGGAAAGCCTCGGCCTTGGAGACGATCGGAAAGCATTGGGGCAGTGATGTCATCCAACAATATGGATGGGACCATCACGGCAGTAGACACTTTCTCGAAGATCTGGCCTACATCGCTCGCAGAAAGCAGAGATGGAACGACGCTGTACCTTTTTTCAACAGAGCGATTTTGGATTGCAGAAATACTGGATCGTGGGGGATGACGAATCATTGTCCTGAGAGGCCGCTCAAACAGGTTCATGTAACACGAGTTCGCAAGCATTTGGCAACATCAGCCTCGCACCAAACAAAGGGATGCCGGTCGGAGGACGTACCTGAGTCCACTACTTTGCCAATACCTGACACAACACGGGATTGCACGCCAGTCTGCACTGGCGTCAGTAGATGCACCAGTCGCGATTCAACACCAGGTTCCAGTACGGAGATTGACACAGAAAGAGATCAGCCGCGAGCGGACGACACGAGATCTGACTCAGCAAAGGACTCTGATCAAGCTAAACAACTGGGACATGATGAGATAAATCCAAACGGCAAACCGTCAAGGAGCTCAATTTTGGATCCCCTTCGCCGGGATGAGATAGTAAGGGAGCGACTAAGAACTGATCATCGTGGTCTTCTTATAGCGAATAGCGCACCCGTACAGTATGGAGCGATGGCTGATGATCAACCTCAAGTTGGCGACATTGCCGCACAATCACACACTTCGATACGGGATGAAAGCTCAACAGATATGGACAACTTCGAGTCCTCGGCCACGAATTTCTGCATTGGAGCAGCGGATGCAGAGTTTGGAACAAATGGTCATGGCATAACTTCCGCTGCAGAGTCTCCACAGCAGTCACTGGCCAAACAGACATCACGAACCAGCGGCATGTCTAACTTATTCACATGTTCCAAATCGCAGATAGACCTCAATATCAATCGAGACGATACAGTGAGTGGGATGCAGGGGTTCCAATCTAGAGACGAAGTTCCAGGAAATCATGTACATAATGTTTCACGACCGGAAGTTCCGTCACAGAGATATGAGTACGAAGAATCCTTACGGGAATTGAATCGGAAATTGGACGGTTATGATGAAGCATGTGTCAGGAACAAAGAAGATGTGCGTATCCTGATGACCAAACGTTCCTCTCCCCCTGGGTGGCTAATCAAGAACATGGAAGGTCATAGAAAGTCTTCAGCGATCGACCTCGGAGTTCTACAATAGACTAGGCACCTCGGAGAAAACACTCCAGGAAATCCTCCAAAATCTCCAAGGACTCGAAAAAGGACTATTGAGCCAGAGTTTATCGGAGGTCTGGAAAGCCCTCACCTAGATGCAGCACGAAATTGGCTGACAGAATTGTGCAGATGAAGCAAAATCAAGAGAAAGACCATCAACTTTTGCTCCGTCTGGAGGAGATTATATCAGCAAACTCTGTTGCTTGGCCTGAGAGAATCAACACTATCGCAAACTCTTTGCAGAATCAAATGGAGGTAGTTGCTGCCCGAGTAACGAGCGACACAACTCAGCAGGTGAGGGCCGATTTGGATCTCATGTACCAAACAATCACTCAGACAACAGAGCGCACCGTTTTCGCTGCACTTCTGAGTATCGAGGACGCTGCCAACCGACTTTCCGATGGCCTCAAGATACGCATTCGGCAAAGCAATGAGTTTCTGATCCAAGATCTTGGCAATAGGATACCGCAGCTTTCTGCTATGACGAAACAGATTAATAACATTGCGGCGCAGACAACGCATGAGTTGAGGAACCAATTGAGGGTCGACTTAGAGGTAATGCATCAAGCATCCATCCAGGCAACGAAGCAGACCTGCCTGTCTGCGCAGCTCCATGTCCTCCCGCTGTTTGAGCATATCGCCAACGAACTTTTGAACGGACTCAAGAAACACGTCACTGAGAATACCGAGACACAGAACGAGAACCTTGAGAATAAGATAGGCCGCATCTGGACAGAGGTCCCAGTCGCAGTCAAGTCTTTGAGAGAGGGTTTCGAAGCTGAGATTTCGCGTCTGCGGGACTGCGTCACTAGCCTGGAAGTAAAGCTCCAGGATCTACAGGAGCACTTGGGAGATCAGTGTATGGCCAAAGCCGATCTTGATCAACCACCTGAAAAACATCTCTCTGGCTCAACAAGCCGCCGAGAAGTTCTTCATGGAACTGGTAAAGAAAGCGATCAGTGCGCTAATGATAGACATTCACCAAGCTTTGACGAAGGCGGAGCGATCTCGCCGAAGGCCACATCAAGCTCGGCTGTCAGCAGTATTCAGCCTGGGAGTATCTGTCAAAGCAAAGCGAAATCCAAGCAGGTGGGGAAAAGTTCCGCCGTATCTATAAATGGAGCGATAATGAAACGACCCCGACAGGGACGTAGTGGTACATCGGGGAATTGTATATCTTCGATGAGGGATGATAGCCTCAATGACTGGTTTCGGTATGGGCGAAACCAACAATGCTCCATCGACCCCGACATCTGCCGGAGGCTTGACGTGCACTCGAACAATACTCTCTTGATTGGTCAGCTACCCGGTGCACAATGTAGACAAACGGATGACAGTGGTTGCTCCATGGTCGGAGGCATCGTCTACGAGCAAAGTGATTCCGATGGATCTTCAGCGAGTCGCCAATACATGGAAGCAAACCCTGGTGAACCTCTTAAAGGCACAGCCTCAGGACAGCCGCCATTCTGCCCATATGAGAAGAGTAACCCCAAAAAACGGCAAAGGAATGGTTCTGATGTCAACGGCAATGGCGATCTCAATGGCGACCATCCAAACAAAAGGCCAAGACAAAGGCAACAAACTGCTGCTGATGCTGTGGTTACTGCAGTGACGCAGGCGCCCCAGAAAACCACTTTGCTGGCCATTTACAATGCAAACCTCCAGGAAATTAAGAAGCGAAGAAGTGAAGGCGGGAGAAAATGGAGGGTCAGAAAAGATATGCTTTTAGATCGTATAGAGACACAGACCCCTTCGTTCGATGAAGATGCACTAATATGTGATTTGGTGCGGCGATCCCCGACCGTCACACTAGATTCGGAGGCCAAAGACAACAGCCAACCGGAATGTCAGGACACTCAGGAGTCCGAAAGACTTTTGGTTGGACCTGAGCCCTCCATACAAGCGATTGGAACTGTTGGATCTCTTGAGAATCTAGATTTTCTCAGACAACGCGACGCTTCTGATCCTGTCCAACCTTCAGCACCCACTAAAGATATCCGGGACAGGCTCGGATATGAGCAGCCTCCTACCATCCGGGATATGGGGGAGAACTACGATTGTTCCTCTGTACTGGGAAAAACTGCAAACATAGAACTCAATCCAGTCGCAATATCGGATCGAGATGGACGCAAGACAGATCACACCATTGGACCTAGAGATACCATCCAGGATCAAGGTGCTGAAAACCCTGAGGTCGAGACGACATTTGCCTCTGAGGAAAGCTCCCACAAGGGAACAGCGGGTCCTGATTCTTATCTGGATAGCTTGATAGTGGAAGCGAGTGACTCAAGCCGCGTGTCGGACCTTTCCATTCCAAAACCGGGCGGTGGTCCACACATCAGTTATCTCAAGTACCCTGGTACACCTCTAACCTCTGACTCTGACGCTGGAATTGAAGAGTACAGTGAGCCGCAATCGAGTCCGATTGCCACTGGAGAGCAAGATAGGAGACGATACAGGAACTCGACAGAGCGTTCTAGATCAAACTCGAGGCCGCTCGAGAAGCGAGGCGAAATAGATATAGGAGGTGACTCTGCTGTGACGAGGCTACATGGAGGCGGTTATATACGATCTGGCTTAGGAGATAGTGACACACAGCCCAGTGACGCAACTCACGCGGGTACTGAAGAGTTGCTAGACCGGACGAAGAAACACATGAGAGAAAGAGAGGAGACACTACAGAATGCGAGGACAATGGTGCTTGGTATAGCAGGGACAAGATTGTCAAATGCGTTAGGCCATGAGAGTGACCCCGACATTGGTGATGTCACACTGGATTTCGCTGGAACAAGCCCATTGGAGTTGCTCAACGAGTCCGCACGCCTAGGGCAGACAGGAGTGAGCGAGAGCGCCCAGTCTCCAAAGGAGATAGACAGGATGACAGTAGTGGAGGACACTTTACAACACCCTGAAACATCTTTCCCGGAGAAAGGAGGTGGCACAAAAAGACCAAGAGAAGATCCCGATGTTAGTCGCTCTGAGCTATCCAAGGACAAGCGGCAAAGACTTGACCGTCATTCTGAGGTCGAATATATGGCTGGCACCCCAATCTCAACTGACTACGAAAGTTGTGAAGCAAGGAAAACATCGCTCAATGCCCACAACTCACGTCATGTCATAGATACCAGCGATTCGAATTCATATAGAGCTATGCTACCTGATCCAATAATTGACAGAGTCGATCAATATTCTGGAAGAACTAGCAAGAAAGCAGTTGAAGTCAGAACGATACAGAGAAGAAAAGGACGGTTGTCTTCCAGTTACGACCATCCTCCAGGTCGTCCAGAAGCTCACCATAGAGTAGCTAAGAGCGGGAGAAATGGAGTTCTCGCGCGGCAGAAAAGAACTGCTACACCGCATGGACTTACTCAACCACAGGCAGACCCTAATAGATGGGAGAGTGTGGCTGCTCATGAGGATCCCTTGGATTATGTCCATCGTTCCGATGGAGGAAGCAAGATTGCATCGAGCCTTTCACCTGAGTCGATCGGTTCTCCCATCGACGAAGGCATAAAATATGAAAACGAACCTGATGACTTTAGTCAGACTGGTGCGATTCTGCAGGGCTGAATCGCCAACCCTTTAATGCATCGCTCGATCAGATACAAGATTCCAGTGGGAAAATTTCACTGCTCTATCAGGTCAATCGGACCCCGATGAGACGCTGGCATACGTACAACGCGCAATACCACAATTTCTTGTCGGCATTGTAGTGGCGTTGGTCCCGTCACTTCTGGATTATCTGCCATCATGATACTGCCGTATCACTCACACTGGAGTCGATATTCTTTCTCTCTGGTATTGCTCTGCTTTCCTGTACTTTCAGTGCGCATGTCATTCGTGCGCTTTCTGAAATATTCTTTGTGCATGCTCATATTGTACAGAGCCTGAGAAGTGCGAGATGACTCTGAGGCACAAAGAGGTAGTGGATAGCTAGTGCTGGATGAGGGAAACAAGTCACTTTGACTGGAACAACTCTGTATCACTGATGGGATGACGACCCGCTGTGACTACTAGAGATCCAAAAACTAATCTTCGAGACACAAAGCGCGCGGTTGAGCTAAACTACAATCTCGTAGCGATGGAGTCGAGGCCGCTCGATCTCAGGCCACAGGAGCGTGGTGACTACCTGGAACGATAGCATTTTTCGTTTATTCTACCGCGAATGATACCTCAGCCCTGTAATCCGAACCTCATCTCTCGCGTCCGACGCTCGAGAAGGCTGCTACTAATGCTCCTGGAGCTGACAGAAGGACGCTACATGAACACAATCTGCCTTTTTCGCTAGCATAAACAGTCGTAAGTCCTCCGCTCTATAGCTATCTCTTTTGCCCACTTGGTACATCGAGGCGGCCTTGGCTTTTAGAAGGCGTGTTGTCTTTTTTGAGTACTTGATAATTAAAATGAGAAGCGGAAAGTGGCCTCATGGGGCTCGTTACAAGACCGATGTATGTTGAGATTGCGCAGATGAGCATAATTCTCGGTACCCTCCTAGGTGATCGGTGTTCTGCCAAGAGAGCTTTCTCACATGCTATGCCGAGGTCAAGAATATTTGACACTGTGCTTAGCTGAGTAATTCATTAACTGCGCACCCGACAGACTCCTACTGGTGGCCTTTCCGATACTTATTCCGGGGACCGGTTGCGGAACGAAAAGGCTTTGAGAGCAGTCAAATAACTCTCGTGTAGATGCTGCGCAGCGGCTTGCTAGAGCCAGGGCTTATGCAAAACCTTCCGGTTAAGAACTATTGCCGCACGCTTGTCAGGATTAATAGCTTCAGGATGTGTCTTATCGACTCTGTCTGCTATTGTCTCACAAGTTTTCTTTCTTAGTGTAACAAGTCCCTTCTCTAAACTTTTAATATGGTTATGCTTTTGCTTGGAGTTCTCCAAAGCATCAGAAATCGACATCGCGATGTCTTTAATCTGAAAATCCGAGAGCACGTCGTGGAAGCAATTAAGACATAGCCAATATCACGTCACTAGGTTAGCCTTGTCGCATAGCGCTTGCCGTAGTCCCAGATATGTGAAGGGTTAACTTCCTTTTTAGGTAGCTGCAGAAAGTTATCGGTCGAATTAATGATCGTCAAGATGTGACCCTCGCTGCGTAGTACATGGTCGTCATAGCGATGTAAGAAGTCCAGGTTGCGCGAAGAGAACTGTAAAATTGTCGCGTGCAGAGGGAAAGTCTTCAGGAGTGACGACAGATGGTGTGTAAAGAGACCGGGAGCCATCCATGGCAAGATAAGACAATGGAGTGCTCATGGACTTGTAGTCCAGAGCACAGGGTATTGTAGCAGGAAGACGCTTTGCGACTAGGAAGAAGAGCTTTGGAGCGTGAGACTGCGCCAAGTGTGGGCTTCCCGCGTAGCTTGGAGAAACCGAAAAATCTTTGATGAATTGAAGATTCATCGCCCAAAGTTTTTCTTTAGTCACTTTGCCTTCAACTGAAAAGAATTCCTTGACGGGACTCCTTGCAACATCCGATCACTGCATTTTGGCAGAACACTTCGCATCCATTGAGGGAATCGAGAATGCAGACGACGCGACCTGCGGACAAGTAGCAGATCATCGCCAGCGCGCGCGCCGCGTTGCATTGCGTCACGCACATCACTTTGCGCTGCTTGACTGACGGTGTCACACAAGTATTCTAGATTCCCTTCGAACCACCCCTTACAACATGAAGCGGTGTCGCATATCAACGTAAGTCACCTTTATAAGCACCCTAGACCAGAGAGCTCGGAGGCGGTGCACTTCTGCTTCCAACAAGCGTCGCGCAATACTTGTAACTCGTCCTGAACTCGTCTTTCTCGGGACTATCGTAGCTGTCCACCTGTGTGAATAGAGCGACTCCCTTAGGATCACTGACCACGAAGCGAGTCCTCGTCCTCGCCGCTTGCAAGGATGTGAAGGTTATTGTTACAAGTGTCAAGCTTAACGCTACTATTAAAGATATCGCTGTCTACAATGTGAATTATGGAGCTTATAGTGCTAGATGAAGTCTGCCCGGTGTTACGCTCGCAAACCATTTTGTGAAAGGCACGTCGCTAGTAGCTGGCTGGACCAGTCGCGTGTCAAAATCTAGAGGCGAGTGAACAGTTCGAGGAGACCGACTGGCAGGTCAAGTGGGATGTAAAGTACAGTAATTCAAAATCCTTCCGGCATATCCACAACTAATTACACATTTCTTACACGTGCTGTCGGGCTATGAATACAGCACAATCTGCGTTATCTATCACATTACAAGGGTGATAAACGATTATGTACGTTTTGCCTCTCTGGCATCAACCATCCGATTTTCCTAGCGTTAGATTTTTTACATCTCGTGATTTGCGTATCTCATCGAGTGGCCGTTATACTTGCTACACCAAGTTGGGAAAGCCGAGGCCGATTCGATGGTCTTTGCATGGCCGTGCCGCATTCATTCTATGCAGCGACTATCACAGGCCAATGGCGAATGGTTTGCTGCGTCTGCAAGTCGTGATGAAAGCCTGGATTCCGCAGAATGTAGGGAAGTGCGCTAATGATCGGGTTTCATGGCTATAAATTATGGTCTGTGCGTCAAGTCTAAGAAGTGCGCGGTACCTGATCCCCGGACCGTTCTAGTAGAGCATAAGATTGTTGCCCTAAATTCTAGTTTTTGTGGGGCTACGATAGCGGCTCGGAAGCCTAGGCTGTACTTGACATGCAGACGAATTTCTGCTGCATGATGCGCCTTTACCATTGGCCGTTCCATGACTCAACTCATATACAACTTATTGGAGTTCATTAGCGACCATCAATCAGGTCATTCATCACGAGCGGTCATCGACTAGGCGAAACAGCCTAGGCTAAAGACAAGCATTGGTTGAAGTGGAAGCTGCGGTTGAACATCACACCGGGATTCATCGCTCAACAGTAAGACCAGGAATTTTATCCGTCAGACATATCTGCTCTGCTTGATAGCCCACCTCTGACCTTGACGAGCAACCCCGCGATCAATTCCCTCCCGTTTGACAGCGACCGCGAGTGTCTGTAACTCACGATGGGCATCAGCGAGATGAACATCGGTGTTGAATCATCCAGTTCCGGAGAGACGGATCATGGTGTTGATGCAGCTCTTGTCCGCAAGATCGACCGGCGGATTGTTCCCATCCTCTTCTCTGCATACTTCTTGCAATTCCTGGACAAAGTGGCTGTCAATGTGAGAGATAATCGACTTGCGAAGATACGTGACCGAGCTGAACAATGATCAACGCAGTATGCAAATGTCATGGGTCTGCAAAAAGACCTTCATATGCAGGGCCAGGATTTTTCGTGGACTGCAACAGCATTCTTCATCGGCTACGTCGTCGCTGAATGGCCCCAAGGTCAGTGTGTCGATTTCATACGGATTGTCATAAACTAATACCGACTCCGCAGGAGTACTGCTGCAGCGATTTCCAGTTTCACAGGTGCTTGGATACAACATCTTTCTCTGGGGCATCATCCTCTGCTGTTCAGCTGCATGCCGCGGCACAGCTTCGATTATAGCTGTTCGGACCCTGCTGGGTGTATGCGAGGCTGTCATCGCACCGGCTCTGATTGTGATTACCTCGCGATGGTACACAAAAGCAGATGCACCACTCCGATATGGCATCTGGTATTGTGGCTTGGGAGCTGGCCAGATCTTCGGGGGCCTCATCAGTTTCGGGGCTCAGCATAGCTCGTCGACATTTGCAGGCTGGCGGGTGATGTTCATCTGCATCGGAACAGTAAACATCCTGGTGGCAATGATGGTTCTTATCGCCCTTCCTGGTATGTCTCTACCAGCTGCTCAAAAGTGATTGTTTTGCTCATGGACCTAGATGGTCCCGAACGAGCGGATTTTCTGAATCACGACGAGAAAAAATCTATTCAGCAAAGACTTGAGGCGGACGGAGCAACAGCTGAGTCGGATGTCCGCCTGCACTTGCTCGGAGAGTTGTTCCTCGATCCACAGATATGGCTTCTGGTATTGTTGACTCTTTGCATAACTATCCCAAGCGGTGTGATCACCACCTTCTCTGCTGTCCTGATTCACAGCTTCGGATTCGACTCAAAGCAAAGCGCGCTCCTAAATATGCCGTCAGGGGTGGTAAGTATCTTTGCAACCATACTTTCCACTTGGGCAATCGTGAAACAGGCACCTAGATGGCTATCGGTTATAGGTCTCTTGATACCTGCTCTTATTGGAGGTGCTCTGCTTTCTTTCGAAGGCATTGGTCGTCCAGCTGGGTCTCTTGCTGGGATTTACCTGGTCAATTTTGTAAGTCTGCTGTTTTATGAACAAGTGGTTGATCAAGGCTGACTTGAACCAGATTGTGGCACCGTTGGCCATTATTTACAACTGGGTTGGCGCGAATTACAACGGTCACACACAGAGAGTAGCTGCAAGTGCCGTTGTCTCCGCTGCATTTGGTATTGCAAACATCATCGGTCCTCAAACCTACCAAGCAAAGGATGCTCCGGAGTATCTTCCAGCCAAGATCACCCTGATGGTCGTCATAGCGTCCGCTCTCCCTATCACGCTAGCACTACGTGTACTTTATGGCCACCGTAACCGAACACGGGCCACCGGCGGCCTTGAGTATCGATTATGAGACGGTAAATCTCTAGTATGCGAGAAATCAGGCTAGCCGGTAAGCAAGCTTGATCTGATCGGGGTGTTGATAGCAAAGCAATGGGGCAGAAGAAGCAGATGCGACCTCTCTGTCAATCGAGTCGGAGGGTATTGACAGATACTCGACCTTGGACTCGCACAGCTGTAGTATACTTCGTCATGGGCATCCAGTTGTTGGAATGAGAAATATATTGTGCTGCGAAAATCGGCAATCTCCAAAAGAACAATAAGAATAGATTGGAGGAGAAGATTGCCCCTGTTTGCACAATCAAGGTGCACTGAAACAGGATTCACCTATAACCCGCACTGTTTTAGCTTCAGCGGATCGCTCCAAGAGGAAGGATGTAGAGATTTCTCGTTGTGTAGGAAAAGACTATCTTGTTTCTTCGCGCTTGCTTTGCTTACTTTGACTGATGAATTGATGCAGGTCTTTGACAGAGTCCCATGGCAGAAAAGACATTGAAAGAGTCCCGAGGTATGAGAGAGCAGGAATCAAGCCTATACGAGATAACTTCCTTATCTGCCGTTCGGTCTCATTTTACCATGCCCTGGTCACTTTACACAGCAGATTTGTCCGTACAAGTCAACTCGACAATGAGGGATTTAACCAGAGAAGTTGCCCTCATTGGCTACTTGAGCAGGCTCAAGCTGTCCTTCGAGCCTTTAAGAATGCCGTGAGAAGATTTATGATCGACATGATAAGCCGCGAGCCCCTTGCAGAGATGTTGTAATCCAGCCATGCTCTCTATCAGCGATATGGCGGTCTGTGCGTTCGACGATCTTGACTAAGTTAAGGTTCGAGAGCCGAGCGAGTACCAGTGGTCCGGGCCGACCGCTCGACTGGCGGACGCCTCAAACCACTACCGAGTCTGCTAAGAAAGCGGCGAGATTCCACCCGCGCTGCATCAGGTGGCTTTACCACTATATGCCTCCTTGTCCTCGCAGCTCGGTGCCTCAAACATAACGACAATCATCTTATCGTAGTGCGTCTCGGTAAAATTCTAGACGAGGGCAGATCTTATAATAGGTGTAATCATCCGCCTGCCGTAAGTCTTTAGAGAGTCAGTCACTACAGTCAGCACTCAACTTGCAATCAGTGAACTGCAGACTTTCTGAGGTCAAACTTCTACAATGCCCGGGATCATTATAGTTGGCGCAGGAATTGTAGGATTGACTTTGGGACAAGCTTTTAAGTCGGTATGCCTACTATGTTTCTTTCCCAACTCTACCACGAGCACAAGCGAATTATTGACCGCTCGACAGCAAAAAATCCCGTTCACGATCTTGGAACGAGACGCATCTGCAGACGTACGCGAACAAGGATGGGCCATCACGCTACATTGGGCTTTACCGCTCCTCGAGGAGATGCTCCCTCAGCGCTTGATAGCTCAGATAGAAAAATGCCAGGTCAATGCAGAAGTCGCTGAAGACGACCCTGGAGATTTCAAGTTGATCAACCTGGAAGACTGCAGCGAAATCTCGAACACTCCCTCAGGTAAGAGATGGCGTGTCAATCGAGGGAAATTGCGCTTGGCCCTGCTGGATGGTTTGGACGACAGCATTCGCTGGAATCAACATGTTGAAGGCGTGGAGCAACTTCAGGATCACGCCAAAGTACAGTGCTTAGACGGGAGTTCTCATATTGCTCATGTTGTCATCGGCACTGACGGTAGCAAATCGGCTATCAGAAGGTTTTTGTGTCCTGAGAAGCACGCAGTGACCCCATTACCGTATCGCATGCTCGGGGTCGGGAGTCATCTCACAGAAGACCAAGTTGCTCCCATTCGATCCATCGATCGACTTCTGTTCCAAGGAATCGAACCTAAAACAGGCAACTTTCTGTACTGCTCGCTTCTTGAGGCGGCGACGAAGGAGACTGCATCTCATGTTGTCCAGTTCAACGTGAGCTGGCCACAATCTTCGAGCAAAGACGAGATGTTCTCCGACAACACTTCGAGACTTGCGGCCTTGAAGCTTCGTGCTCGTGGCTTTGCTCCTTGCTTGAGAAACGCCATCGAGAGCATTGTCGAGGGAACGCCTGTCACGGAGATTGGGTTGGCAGATTGGGAATTTGTTCATTGGGACAACCCTGGACGTGTCACTCTTGCGGGCGACGCCGCTCATCCAATGACGATGTGTAAGGAAACTTTCTTTATGATTATGTCACGATGCTTACGATATCTAGTTCGAGGTGAAGCTGCGAACCACGGTATCCAGGACGCTTATGATCTTTGGAAGAACCTCAAGCTTGTCTGCTACAGCGGAGATAACATGCGGGACGCCATACAAGACTACGAGAGTAAAATGACGAAGAGAGCCGTTGACGCAATCCTGCTCAGTAGACAAGCATGTGAAGATGCTCACCATTATCCTGTCGATAAGAGCAGCCCCCTAGTGACAGCAAGAAGATTGCCGCCGCAATGCGCGTGATCATTCTATGTTGTGGCTCGCACAGAAACGTGGGTGGAACTTATGTAAGCAATCTAGAGGTCCTCGTCCGAAGATGAAGCCTGTCTAGATAATCTTTTGTATACCGAATTATCAATCAGCGGCTCGTGAGTTGTAATGCATGACGCTAGACCAATATTATAATTCGATTGGACGTTGCAATGAGCTTTCTTGTTTACCACACACAAGCGCGAACGAAAGGTTTTGAAACGGCGAATCTTACCGGGTGCTACATAGCGTACTCAAAGCGGGAAACTGTCGATCCGATTTTGATCACCGACCCCAAGCTGCATCTCAAAGAGGAAGATATCCCATGTAAAAATTACGGTTCAGATCGTACTGTATTGGATGGACTTGGTAGGTAATATTATGAAGGCCGTGCCGCTGCATTTTCGCCCTGCGTATTGCTACAAGAAATGGTACCTGACCAGCGGAGAGTATCAGAGGATATGTTGAGATCCTGTGACAACATATCCGCGCAAGTGAAAACACAATATATGAGTGCCAGGGTATAAGATCATAGCATCGGGTCCAGCTCGGAAAAGATATCTCTTCCCCGTCCAAGTCCTGTCAGGAGACGTGTCATAATCTGCCGGGACTGTGATTTGCCTAGTTACGGCAAGAGCATGGGCAAGGCAGTCCGAACTAATTGACACCACAGAATCGTGTTTCGCAATACATTCGTCATGCTCCGCTCATCGAAGTGGTCATCTCTTCTGCTGCGGAATATCCATCGCGATAATATACAGTAAATCTCTTCAGGGATGTGTCGAGATGAAAATGTCACGCAAGCTGTAGAGAATCTGCACGAGCATCACGGCGCGCTTGCATGCGAGACCTGCAACGTCCTCGATCACATACTATCTACGCTGCACAGCGCAAGGATCGTCACTCTCATTCCCGTAAGTTTGGTAAGTTTGTTCGTGTAGTTTGACCACACTCAACAGTTTTCTTGTCAAGGCTAGTCACGCTGTCGGATGAATACACCCGTCTCTGCAAAAAGATGCCACAATTTGCTCGATGCAGCAAGCCACTCGCAGGCTAGACCAACTCCCAGAAAGCGATCTGATGACAGCACTTTTAATGCTTGAGAGTATGCCCTCCTTCCTTACAACAACAAAGCATGTTCCCACTTTGTGTTTTCCTCATCGACCAGAGCGACCTTTCTTCTAGTCCCAAGATCTCCCAGTATGTGGGTGGAGAATGCTTCCGCAGAGATTGAGCATGATAGCAGATATCCGATGTTCATCTGTGTTTGCGCAGTCATGGTCTTCCTTATGACAGTTGCCGTTGCTCTGAGAGCTTACAATTGCGCATGGGGATCACGACGTGTTGGTGTGGATGACTGGGCCACTTTCGTATCAGCCGTTTGTCTGTCCCTTCTGTATGACCTATGCGATAAGCTAACATTCGCAGGCTCTTACTTTGGTCTATACGATAGTCGCTATACGCCAGACACGCCTTGGGCTGGGATTAGCAGTCGCGTTACGACCTATCGAGAATACTGATGAGTTCACTCGGGTGATTGTTCCCATTCGTTTCTCAGAGGATCTACTAATTTTTGTTAGCTCAACTACGCAGGACGACCCGTATACATTGCTGCCTTGGCGACCTTCAAGATTGCTCTCTGCTGTGGAGCTCTAAGAATCATCCAGAACACAAGCAGAACGACTTTACGATTTGTGATCAAAGGGTTTGTGGTTGTCATCAGCCTAGGCCATGTGGCGATCGCCCTGGCCCTGATGTTATACTGTCGGCCTGTGAGAAAAGCCTGGAATCCTCGCATCGAAGGAAAATGTCTATCTGCAGGCCCTCTCTTTTACGGCACTGCCGCTGTAAGCATAATATGCGACTTGTTCGCATTTTCTCTGCCATTCGCAATTCTTTACCCTCTGCGGAATCTCAATCGCGACATAGCACGTCTGATTATCCTGCTGTTCTTTGGCTTCCTCACAACAATTTGCTCTGTCGTGCGCATGATCCAAACCAGAACAGTTGTGCAGAATGGAGACTCTACGCTTTTGATTCTCTGGGGAGTGATCGAAGCCTGCATAGGAGTATGGCTATGTGTATTTCTAAGCGCAGAAATTTGCCACTGACACAACTTCACAGGTCATAACATCATCTATCCCTACATTCAATGGGATGATCTCGGCTCTTAGGAAATCGCGTAATTCTCCTTCTGACGCATGTCACGATACTGACGAATATCGTAAGCTTCCAGGTACTGGCAGCGAAGCTGAAGATTCGATCAAGCTCAACAATATCACGCGTACCACAGATATCCAGGTCACGAATGAGCAGATAAAGAACGGACAGCAAGTCACTACGATGAAACCCGTATGGGAGGAAGGCAAACTCGGAATAGCCATATAGTTATGATTAACTTGATCACTTGGCGATGTGATGACGGTTGGGGAAGAGCTCTTTTGCATTCTTCTCTGCATTCTGCATCTGTATTCTGCATTCTGTACTCGGTACTCTGTACTCTGTACTCTGTATTTTGTATCCTGCGCTTTAACTTCTCTCTTGTACATTGCGTACTTCGCCATCGAACAGTGAACCATATCTTTCACAATGTCTCATCGTCTCTTAAGTCAGTGAATGCGTCATTATACAGTTCGTCGACTTCCCGCGTACTATGAGCGCGGACATGCTCCTCCCCGATATCCTTAGCTACCTCTGCGCGCGAGGCTCTTCTTGTTGCTGCAGCGGGGCCGAAAGGATCGTCCCGGTCGATGTACTTTATCTAAGCACCATCTCGAAGCACACCAGGTTTGAGCAACTCTTCTTATATGTCCACATGGCGTTCGCCTGCGGTTTGGCTTCCCAAATCAGCTTCGATTTAAGTGTTAACTACAACTCCGACAATGCTTGGTCCACTGGCCGCAACGGTGGTTTCGCTCTGCTGTCGTGGCTCTAAATGTGTCACAATGCATCTGAAAATAGCGCCATTCAGACTTTCGACCAGTGCCACATCAAATGTGAATGTGGGTTCATACGAGCTATTCCCAAGATAACTTTTTCTAACGAGCGGTTCTAGCAGTCTCCCGGCCTGACCCTCCTGGGCTTCGTGACTTGGTCTCGCGCCGGTGACGGACAGATCTCCAAGCTAATCGACGAGAGGTTTTGGGTGTCTTGCATGTTTGCAACTGATCGCTGATCTTCTGTTGTAGAGCCTTTCACTTGAGCAGGCGTATCTTTCGCCTCCTTCAGAGTGGTATCGACTGGTCAACAGGGAGTCTAGAGGGGATTTGGGGTCGATGCATGGGAACATAAACTTACTCTAGTACGAAGTTTTGTCCTGGTCTTAACCCCTATAAACGTCAAGCTTGTTCAATAATGTCAAGATTCTGATGATAGAGTAGCCAGTCTTGGCCACAGAGAAGTCCACAGGCTTGGGATGATTCTGCGAGCATATGGGCATTAGGCTTGGAGGAAATTCGAGTACTCAGACCAAAGTATCTGGCTGTTAGTGTTGACTGACCAGTACAACTTATTCTATTGCCCATGTCCTCCGCTTAGCATGATTTAATGTCAGCAGTGCAGTTATCCAAGACTAGAACGCGAACACTAGCCACGGTCATACCACTCTACCAACGAAGAGATAACCTCCCAACTCCAGCAGACGCAATGGAGAGAGAAGATATATATTGGCCAATAAACGGCATACTCAAAGAAATGTACTATCAGTGACGAAGCTTTACTAGCTATCATGTTTTTCCTAGTAAGAACTGCAAGGCAATAAACGCGAACATTTACACTCTAAGAAAGTACTGGAGGCTTTAGATAACATTGTTAGGATATGCGCGTATCGATATCATGCCCGATGAACGATGACAACTCCGGCAGCATCGGCTCGAGCTAGAAGCTCTACACTATAAGCATCACGATGATGTTAAGCTCTAGGGCGCCGAAGGTGCGACCTAAACAACTGATGATAGCTTGAAATGCCCTACGGGCAATCTTTTGTCTTGTAGTGTCTGCCTACCAAAATAGCCTCTAGGTCCTGCGCCGAAAGGGTGAGGCGGCCCTGCGAGGGGGATCGAACCGCGACTCGCCTCTATCTTTCTCGACCAGTAAGCGCTCCGATATAACGTCATCGATGTTGAACGTACTTATGCTTGTTCTCGACGCTGGTCGGGCTTCGCTTACTTTCGTCAACGTCGAGAGCAGGCGCGACATAATCCGGACCTTAGCTCGATTACAAAAACCAATTAGACTCGGAGGATGTCTCAGAAGCACTTGTTTGTTATATCATGAATTCGTCGTTTCCTTCTAGAATGATGTAACCGAAAATGTTGGTGTCGCAGAGTGCGACTCTAGCGTTAGCGGACACCGTACCACTTAGCCGATGTATTTTCTTCGATAGCCACATCCAGACGAGGAACATTTGTGAAAACGATCTCTTCGACCAAAAGAAGCTTATGTGCATTCTTGGCTCTATGGCAAATTGTTCTCAGAAGCGCGCGAAGCTTTTTTTTGCACCTGCTGGTGGGCGCCACACGAGTATTCTAGATTCCCTTCGAATGACCCCTTACAACATGAAGCGGTGTCGCATATCAGCTTAAGTCACCTTTACAAGCCCCTCAGACCAGAGAGCTCGGAGGCGGTGCACTTCTGCTTCCAACAAGCGTCGCGCGATACTTGTAACTCGTCCTGAACTCGTCCTCCTCGGAACCATCGGAGCCGTCCAACTGCGCCAACAGAGCGACTTCCTCGAAACGACCGACGACGAAGCGAGTCGGCTTCCAACCGCAGCACCTTACGCGCGTCAACATCAACATAAACATCAACATCGACGTCAACGTCAACGTCAACGTCATTACAAACTGCGTCCTTGCCTCTAGACAGCTTTGCTCTGGCTTGCACCAGGACCTTCGTCAAAAGTCTCGTCAAGAGCCTCGTCAAGAACCTTCCAACCCATCAGCAGCAAGAGCCAACTGGCCACTACAAGCATGCCCATACAGATCGACCCTCGCGGCAATGATGGGCCTACCCCTTGCGTGCGTAGCTCGCGGACCGTGACCGACCGCCAGCTCCATGAGCTCAAACTCCAGATCCTCCTCCGATCTTGACCTTGATTGAGTCGCCGCCTTGAGCTGAGCCGAGCTGAGCTCTTGTTTACCGTTGCTCGTCCGCCTTCCATCCAGCCTTCTCAAGTCGCTCGCCGCGCCTCACCCTAACGCCCACTTTTTTCTTTTTTTTGTACTTCTCTTTTGGATCATACTCCATTTCTCAGAGACAAATGAAAAAAGAACCAGATTGACCTAGCAGTAGTCTGGCAGACTGTCTGGCACGCCAGCTGGGAAACCAGCTAGCAAGGGCTGGCAGATCGTCTGGCAGACTTCACAACAAAAGGGTGCTCGAAAACACGACATAGGGAATCGCCCTTACGGAGGAGGCTAACATCTCTCCAAATAGCAAAGGGAAGGAAGGACACCACTCATTCGTTATGAGAGCACGTTGGACAGGCGTTTAGCGACTATCTCGAGTAAGACACTATTACCCTCCTTACTACTGAGATTGACGCACATGATTGGCCAAAATGCGTATCAGTTACCGACAGCTTATACCTCTTTCGCGGCAGATAGCTTGCGATAATCAAATTATAACTAAAGAGCAGAGCGTGTCAAGTAGCACACCACAAGGCAATATAAACAGCCAGTTCCGCTCCTCTGGGCTGTCCTAGACCATAGTGACGCAAAACGAACCCGGGAATCCAAGCCAATACACGCAAAGATAAGATAATTTTTTTTTCAGCAGCAGCCAGCATGATGATAATGAACTCGAGATCGGGGACCATGATGCCGGCTGCGACGCGTCGCTTGTTCTTGACAGGTTGACCAACCATCTGCAACGGTCTTTAGTTACGAGAAAGTACTGGAAGACTTGCAAAGACCCAATCGCTGCTCCACAGTATGCGCTGGACCGCGCTGTCATGATCATACGCGGTGCCTATAGATGGTCGCCCCAATAGCAATAGCGGTGGCCAATCTCCCTTGTGTATCGTTCTTCCTACACAGCCGACTTGGCTTACTTTCGAAGAGACCAATTTCTTGCTACCGGGCTTCTGATAGGCTCAGCAACTCCGAAGGGCTTGAACGGATGCATGAGGTAGATTGCATGCTGCCAATCCATCGTTACGTGCCACATGCGGAGGGCTGGCCCAAGCTCGTCGGCTCTTGCTCGGTAGTGGGTTGAAGCATTTTCCGTTTCTGTATGGCACCACATATACGAATTATTTATCTTGCTTGAGCCTCATCCCTTGTTGTCTCCTGTGTTCTTCTTCTTACTCATTCATTCTTGACAAGACCTATCTTATACATAATTCTGTCGATGAAACCATGAGTATATACTCTTCTTTCGTTACGATACATGTCATTCACCCTGTATACAGTCGACCTATCACGCTGCCTCGGCTTCGGTCTAGCATTGGCGACCTTCTCGATTGTCTCGGACTGCCGAAAGAATTGCGAAAGCAACAGCATCTAAGCTTCGAAGGCGTATGGCTTGGCGAGAGTGTTAGCATCCAAGAAGTAAGTGGAATCAACCGGAGAGGACTGACTATAATAGCTTGTTGTTGTCACAAAGACTGAGTTATATCCTTAGACCGGTCTTACAAACGGTGATGAGATCGTGTTACACGAGCATACCCTTGCTACTCTCCAATGTACCCTCTGTACTGGCCGTCGTAAGTCTACTCATGACTCTTGTGGAAGCAGCGGCTCAATTTACTCTTGTACTAGACGACCATTGAAAAGGTGGATGGACTTTACGGATGCTATGCATCCCATGATCGTTTCCTGTTGTTATAGTGAAACCTCATTGCTCTTGGCTCTGTTGGAGGTGGCGGCGGTGGTGGCGGTGGTGGCGGTGGCGACGGCGACCGTGCAGTCAGCCTCGATTTCCTGATCGAATGCTGCCAAGTCCTAAGTGCTTTCGGTCCTGTGGGAGGTGGAAAGAGGAAGTCTCTGTCAACAACAACAACAACAACATCCCCTCTTGACGATATCGTTTCAGATAGTCTGTCTTCCATTCTTAATTGCTGCCGCCGTTGGACATGCTGATGTGCCGACGGTCCTCCTTGAGTGAAAAGATGGTGCGGTAGAGGGGTGTCTGGATTTGGAGCACGGAATTGTCGATTATGATGATTGAGTTCTCTTAGTTTGCCAGACTTGACTTCGAGAAATCGAAGTGCGGTAGCATCAGGTGGTAATTCGAAGTTGGCCCTCTTCTGGACCCTACCCTGAGTTGACAGCTTTTTGAAGAACGCTGGACTTGTCGTTTGTCTGCTATCGCTGTTTGCAGGAACACTGTCGATCTGGCTTTGGCGAATGGGCTTTGTTGATGGTGGAGCGAGCCAATCCTTGAATAAGTTGTTATCAGATTGAACCCTGGGGAGACGCACGTGCTCTACGCTATCCTCTGAACGAACAGTGGCGGCGGCGATTGTTTGTGGCAAGCGTGAATGATCCTTATGCCATCGATCAGCGGGGATCTAGTCTCTAGCCGCTGCCGTTTGCGGCATCCTTCTCGGATCCTGAACCATCACCACCACTTCAGGTGTCGGTTGAGTTGCTAGCTGCTATACACCAGCCAGGTGACCAGGGTCAGGAGGATTGTAGACTGTAGCGGGCTGACTGTGAAAAGGTTGACTGGATGGATTGGTCTCTGCTCGTGCTTTATCGTTTGTTTGCGTGACAGTATGAATGTAATTATCGTCAAGCTTTTTGTTGGCGTGACGATTAGGCATCATCATGTTTGCAATCGGTGCGCCCTTCCAGACACCTTCTTGTGTAGGACTATTGAGGGATGCTAGTTGGTTAGATCCTTCGCATGCTTGTAGTAAGGTCTCGGCCGAGGTCGCCGCCGCAGTGTTACTATTAGTAGCAATCGATACGTTGCCAGGGTTTATTTCTGCTGACAGGGCGGCAGGAGGCAGTGTTGTAGAAGGTGTAGGGAATGTCGCGTTGTCGAATGGCTGCACGGATGCTGTTCTTTTCCAAGCGAGATCGTCGTGGTTAACAGATAGGTCTGACCCACTCGCTTCTAGGTGGTCTGTATTCCGTTTGATCTTAAGAAGGGTACTGCTGATGTACGCTTCTTCTTCTTCTTTTTCTTCTTCCACACCTCCCTCTTCCTCTTCCTCTTCTTCTTCTTCTTCTACCTCTTCCTCTTCGTCTTCTTCTTTCCCCCCTACTCCTTCTCCCTCTCCTCTTCCAGATAATCGGAGCTGTGGAAGTTTCCTACGCTTCTGCCTTCGCTCCTGCTCGAGCCTACGCGCCTGTTTCTTGCTTTCAGCATGGGCTACGCTGTCATAATACTCTTGCGTGTCGAATGGTTTACTGAGCCCTTGCTTGATCCTACGCTTCTCTACAGCCCAGTCCTTTAGAGCTTCGTTCCTTGGTGTAAAGTTCTTATCTATAAATGGTTAGCATACACATGGTATACTCTCTTACATCACTCTCTAAACAAGGAGTCAGGGATATTCAGAGATTGAAAAGACAAAAGAAAGAAAGAAAGAAAGAAAAAGGAAGAACAACCACACTTGAATACTCACATGGTTCCCAAGTACTTTGATGAAGAGGATAACCTTCCCACTTGACTGTTTTTCACCCACAAGATCTCAAGTCAGTACTAGCAAAAGAGCAAAGGATCGATTGAATCAAAAGGTTAGGGCTTTACCAAGATATTCCATGCGACCGCCATTCTTTCGATTAGCTAGGATCTTCTCAACCGGATAATTGTCCTCAGCCTCGGAACCGACAGTCGAGATCGGTTCTGTCGACACGTCGCTATCGCTGTCACTGACACTGTCATCATCGGTGTCAACTCCTACAAATAGGCTATGTCGAGGCATGTCTATGTGGTTGGTGTTCTGACAACCTGTAAACAAACCGTCGTGTCGCGTTGCGGAGAAAAATTGTCATGTGAGCGCGACCCCCACACTCTGGCCGGAAAAACATCGGTTGCTAGTAGGGGTAAGCTCGTATCATGCCTGGATGCCGGAAGAGTAATTAGCGGGGAAGTTTTGCTTTCGAGCCTCAGTTCGACTATTCCTGATTTGGCGTGTTACTTGGCAAAAATCGGCGAAGACTTTCATGGATCATGTCCAGAACGCCTGCAAATCTTCTCCGCTACTTATCATCACTAACAACACTTTGACTTTACATCCAGTCATGCCGCCTCAAGGCGCCGCCTACGACGCCGACTGGATCTTGTCAAATACTTCAAATGTCCACGTGGCTACTGACCGCGCATGGTTTACCACTTACATGCCCTACCGTACCAAAGTGTCACCAATGCCTGGAGCACAACCGTCTATAGAGATTCATGGCATCGGTACAGTCGTCCTACCCACGCGGACTCATCGCAACGGCAAAGCACGCAAGCCTAGCCGCGAGATCACTCTACACCATGTCCTCTATGCACCTCACAGTGCTACAAACATCTTTGCTACAGCTTGTGGAATGGAACCGGAGCTCGACATACCACCTACCGGTAGGGGTGATGTGACATCCGTTACCGAACGTGGCACCAACAAAGTAGTCGGTCTGATTGTTCACTTGAAGCTTCCAAAGCTATGGTTGAAAGGCCAGCCGCAGAACCAGAGTAGCCTGAACCCGCAGGCAATACACTACATACATGCTTCTTGGCCGGACGGGGAGATCTCAAAGTACAAGACTTTCGTTACGGAGTTCAATGCTAGCCAAAGTCGATCCCTTACACCTGAAGAAAAGAAGGTCTTGAAGCAGAACTATGGCGGTGAATTCAAGTTCTTGGTATCATATGGACTTTCCATCCACAAGCAAGCCGATCGGCAAGAAGGTCGACGCATCCTTAGACATCTCATGTCAGGTCTAGAAGACAAGGACAATACGATGGAAGACGCTAACGATGACGGTGACAACGACAAGCAGTCCGTCGACATCGATGACTTCCAAGCTGAGATCGAGCGAGACCCTGCTTCACATGTCGCCGATTATAAGTTTACCGCCAACCAACTCGATTACCTTAAAAATCATTACGGTCATTCTGGAGACTTCATACGCTCGCACGGCCTTAGCCCCTGGGACGACGATGACTGTATTCTAGCAGTCCAGGTGCTCGAAGAGCTGATGAACGACGATAACGATGATGATGATGAT
>ERZ794946.124-NODE-124-length-40655-cov-4.408966_pt1 | contig 40655 bp, 40 predicted proteins | sample MGYA00433072_ERZ794946 | MGnify/ENA primary metagenome ERZ794946 (study PRJEB30137, sample SAMN04331413) | food metagenome | isolation source: Y3 must sample point D1 replicate A | place: Australia: South Australia | collected 2014 ...
GCTGCTGTATGTTTTGCTTTTGTTCCACCGAGCCTACTTCTTCTTTGACGAATGGCTAGTGCATACAGCAAGCGGTAACGGCCACTGATATAGTTAAAAGGAGTCTTTGCATGCAGACGCTTTGGATGCAATTCGAATCTTTTTGTGGCATGTTTGTGCTGTGAGGTCAAAGATCGTACTCTATCTTCTGTACTGCATCTCCATACCGCTTTTCGAGGGCTATCATAACAACCTTAGCGGAAGTGATCTGTATAACATGGGCCTAACCAAGTCTCTACATACCACTCCGCGACTGCACGCTATACAGGGTGTAGCTGCATCCGACATTAAGTGTGCGCTTTGAGCACTGCTTATGTCGACCTTGGTAACAGATGTCATTGGCCAAATACCCTTGTTAAGCAAGAAAGTGGGCTCTCACGCTAAACATAGGATGTGCAAACACCCTGTAGACAGACGATACGATTAGCATGATTGTGACATCTCTTCTTGCATGGCATATTGCCGACCCTGGACAGGACGGGGATGAACAGGAAGCCGAAATAATGGCTTGTCTTAAAGAGATTTCGTAGTGTGGTGCCTAGATCTGAGTAAGTTTATTTTCGATGTGAGTCAGAACACTATGATGTTTCCCAAAAGCCTGGGTTGTAATAAACATGTTTTCTCTTCCAAGCATAGATGACGAGTGTCCAGAAAAGCAAGACATACGCAAACCAAGGAACGGGGATCAGAGACCGTACGTGAATCGCAGTTCTGTTGACGGATCATAGGCGCAGACATCAAAATGCAGGACGCTTTACCGAGCTCGGCGATTGTCCAGTGAGAGAGTGTACTTCTACGTGCTCTGGTCGGACAAACAAGCTCAGCATCAAAGCACTCTTGCCTTTCGCTAGGTGTTTGCAATGTCCGTTCGGAGTCTGGGAGAGCAACGGAAACGCGATCAAACCGACGAGACCCCCATGTCAAAAGGAATTGTCTTAGTCCGAGTGGTTCGTTCTACCGCATTTGCGAGTTGCAGACATTGTTGAATAAGGTACTATAATATGTTAGTTGAATCTAAGAATGCAGCTTCTCTAGAAGAAGAGGTGTGCTAAATTGCTAGGCGAGCAAAAAATAAAAGGAAAGATTGTCCTGACACCCAACGAAAAAACACTCATCTCAAGAACGAATTCGTTTGTTTCAGATAGCATGGCCTTGATGGGACGAAGGAGCAAGCTGCCTCCACTACGGAGTCATGTGTCACTCTCCACATACAAGAGTCAAGCCAGACGTCAGGGATGGGAACAGTGTCAAGCGAGCGTTTGCATCTGTGAGCTTGTCAAGACTTGGTGATAATCTTGATGATGTCCTTGGTGGTAAAGATTGTGACGTCTAAATCATTAAAGGTGATGGGGACTGGGGTCGCTTGTAGGCCTAGGACTAACAATAGTAACATTGCACCCTTCCGAGATCCGACCGAACTAAGCCACTACTGTACATTATTCGAATCCTACAGCGTGTTATTTCCGACTAATGGTAGATCAGGCATCCAACAGCTATAAGGAAAACAAAAGCAGAAAGTCTCCGTCAACTTCTGAAGTCATCAGCCCCCAAGAAAGCCAAAATACATCTCCATCGCAATTCACTCTTACGGCATCTACCACTACATATCTCTATACCGCAAATCGTCAACGACAACCACCAAAACATTTACAAAAAATGGGAAGCTCAAGTTCAAAACCAGAGTACATCGAGGTCAACAATTATCCGGACCATTCCAACAACATGAACAACACATACTCGAACTACCCCATTGTCAACCTTCCCCAAACAATGCCACAACAACCCGAAGAGAGAAGACGCTTCAGAGATTCGAGATTCGTCGACTTTTTGGAAGAAGTATGTCTCTGCTGTTGGTTCGAGAATACTTAAAGCCTTGTCATTACAAAAGACGAAAGATTCGATAGCATTTACTTTATCCTCGTTAAACCAAGCACTTTTTGAAGTCAGCGATTGAAATAGCAAAGTTCTGGACGGACAGACAAACGCAGCGGCGTGTTCATTTCCTTTCCTTGTCCTCTCTACTGGACGAGCATGCTCAGGAGTCCGAGATTCTTTGCTCCTTTTCTTTTCTTGCCTTCTGATGGCTGCTGAGCTGTTGGTAGAGGGGCGGTATAGACCTGAGGCGGTGGTGGCATGGTGCTCATGGCTGGTTGTACAGGTCTACTGTTACACTGGGCTTCTGGCTTCGAGCTTGTAGAGCCCATGTTTGTGATGATGTATGATAGAAGAAAGAGAGGAGTCAGAACAAGTGTGAGACCTGGGGGTGAAGAAAGTGAAAGTTGGAGGAATTCGCAAGAAATTATAGCATTGCTGTACGTTGCGTGATACGTTTGGTTCAAACAGAAGCAGTCCTACTTGATCTGCAACTATTGAGTGAAAGAGTATACCTGCATGTGTGACGTAAACGTAGGGTATGTAGATCGAACCAGAACCGAGCTCTCAGCTTGCCAAGTTGTCTTTCAAACCGACCATCAAAAAGCAGGATGGGTTTCCACATGAAGACAGTGTCCAGTGAGAGCAAGAAGAGATATGCGCTCTGAGTGAATAGTTACTCGAGCTTTAGTACCATCTTGCCTTTTAATAGCCAGTTCGATACGCCGTCCAGCTCCGATGATTTCGGTTCGGGTGCATTCTGTGTCCCCTACATCTTACGAGAGGAGTTCTCGTGTTTGCCCAATCGAGAAGGAAGGAGCAGAAAACACTTACTGCATTTGGCTAGACTGAGTGTTCCTGCCTTTTTCAGTAGGAACATCTGGCTGGTGGTTGCATTTCGGAGTCATCGCTAATATGAGAAGGTTTCGAACATCCGCCACGGTTACGTATAAGCTTCGTCGAGCTCAAAGGATGAGACGAGATGGTACTAGGTCTGGGGGTCCAATATGACATTCGTATTCTGTCCAATCAAGTGTTAACTACATTTCAAAATGTACAGTTCCAAAGTAATGTAGGTCCAAGACACATATTCCAAGCGTCATGAAGACATCGTGTCCATGCTAGAGGTCAACTCTTAGGTGGAGAACTGGCTCAAAGGCCCATTGGGATGCAACAACACCTTGGTGTAGCCATCGATTCTCTTGTCGAACTTGTCATAAGCATCGACAGCCTCGTCAATGTCGACTTCGTGAGAGACGACAAACGAAGGCTTAGCGCGGCCAGAGATGATGAGGTCGCGGAGTTGGCGGTTGTAGGCCTTGACGTTGCATTGGCCTGTACCGAGGAAAAGACCCTTTTCGAAGAGCTTGCCGAAGGAAATGAGGATTTGTCCTTTGGCAGATTGTGAATCAGGAGCTCCAGGGTCCTGTCCATGTATGTTAACATATGATAGGCTGATATAAAAGTAGGGTATGACTTACGGAGGGAACGTAAAGTCCCGGAATACCAAGACCGCCGGTAGCTCTGGTGACGCGGATGAGTTGATCAAGGACAATGTTAGGTTGTTCCTTATTACCGCTCTTGTCCACTGCTTGGTAGCCGACAGCATCGACAGCGCGGTCAACCATCTCTCCACCATTGAGCTTGATGATCTGGTCTACGGGGTCACTCTTGGTGAAGTCAACGCCCTCACAGCCGATCTTCTTTGCAGCATCCAATCTCTCCTTGACTTGATCCACAACGTAGACCTTACTGGCTCCACGAAGGACGGCAGAGTAGGCGGCCATCAGACCTACGGGACCAGCACCAAAGACTGCGACGCTGTCACCGGGTTGGAAACCAGAGAGTTGGAGACCGTGCCAGCCGGTCGGGAAGATATCAGCGAGAAGAGCAAAGTCGGCCTCGTTCTCGGTACCAGGAGGTAGAATAAGAGCATTGAAATCGGCATATGGTACGCGAAGATACTGTGCCTGACCTCCTTGGTAGCGACCCATGGCTACGTAGCCATAAGCACCACCTGCAAAGCCAGGGTTGACACCTTTGTGAATCGTGAGAGCTGTGCTTCTTATAGTTGTCATAGCGGCGGGACTTACCAGTACAGAAGGCAGTCTTGCCCTGCTCGCAGTTTCTGCATCTACCATCGGCTACGTTGAAGGGAAGCACGATACGGTCGCCTTTCTTGAGCAGAGTTACTCCTGAACCAACTTCGGTGACGATGCCCATGTTCTCGTGGCCAAAGACCAGACCTGACTCTGCAGCTGTTCGGCCTTGGTACATGTGCAAATCACTACCGCAGATAGCTAGGATATGGTCAGTACTGGTTGTTTCGAAGCCAAGATCAAGCTGATATATGAGTGAATCCATGCAGTATCGAATCGAGAGTTAATGGGTGGATCGGAGGGAGCAAGAACACCCAAACAGTTCGTGTAACAAAGGACTCACCAGCAGTAGTGACCTTGATGATGGCATCGTCCGGATGCTCAAGCTGAGGGAGTGGCACATCTTTGACAGACACCTTGAAGGGTCCCTCGTAATGCACAGCTTTCATCTGTTTGTCCGACATGACTTGAGAATTGGATTGTCTCTTCGAGTTCAAGAAAGGAAGAAGAAGTACGGAGTATGCAAAGAAGAAGAGAGAACCTGGAATGATCTGCAATCTCACGTTCTTGAGCCTGCTTATATAACTACCGGACCCACCGTGATGGCATCAAGACAGCTGCGGGGCACTTCAGCCAAACGCGGGGATCCAGCCTCCAACCCCTCATACTGAGCTTCAAAATGGCAATTGCCGTGATGCATGAAGGAATCCAGAACCTCGGACACGCGGGCGGGATAATGTTGCTGACTTGGGTCTGGTAGTAAAGGTTGTGTAGGGAATGTGTCGCGAAGAAGCGATGGAAGGCTGGGCTCGACCGAGTAGAAGAAAGGCTTGAATTTATATACATAAAGGCCGTGATCGTATTATTCAGATTCCTGATTAAGAAGCATGAGAAGAAGGATTAACAACCTGGGATATCACTATTTCATCAACTTGTCCACAGCCCAACCAACATTCAGACCACGCAAGTCGCCGTAATGCTGGCCTACTCCCAAGAAGACGACAGGGATGCCAGTGGCGTGAACCATGCTGACGAGCGTACCAACCATGTCGCCCACAGTGTCGCACTTGGAGATGACAAAGCCGTCGAGACCACGACCTTTACCCTGGCGGTCAATAAATTGCGCGGAGAAGTTGCGAGCTTGAGCAACGGAATCTGTGCCTACAAGAGCCTCACCAACCATGAAGATCTTGTCTGGGTTTGCGAGTTGACCGAACTTAGTAAGAGAAGACATGAGACGAGTATCATTGTGTCTGCGTCCGGCTGTGTCTACTAGCACAACATCGTATGAGTGTTCACCGGCGTAGACGACGGCTTCCTTGGCAAGCTGGGCAGCGTCCTTGCCGTAACCCTTTTCATAGAGGTCGACATGGCCGAGGTTTTCACGAGCAGTCAATTCTGAGAGGTTGCGTACATGGACGCGCAGTTGCTCGACGGCGCCAGAACGGAAAGTATCAGCTGCACAGACCAGAACACGGAAGTTGTTCTGCAGGAAGAAGAAGGCCAGTTTCGAGAGAGAGGTTGACTTGCCGACGCCGTTGACACCAACAATACTGATGACATAGGGTCTGGCATTCGAACCGGTGGTGGTAGATGTGATTGAGCGTAGCAAGTCGAGAGAGGAGGTAGGTGTGAGGATGCGTGTGAGAGCCTTCGCCATAGAATCGCGAATAGTCTGATCAATCGTGGTGAAGTTGCTGGTCTTGAGGCCAATGAGATCGCGCTCGACAGATTCGCACAGACGTACAGCAGCTTCGCGAGCAACATTCTTGTTTAAAAGATGGTCTTCCATGGCTTTCATCGGCTTGACCAGATCCGCAGCTGTCAGAGTCTTTCCGCCCACCATGTTTCGGAAGTAGCCACTGATGGCGCCCAGTCCAGTTCCCACCAGTCCCTTCGATTCGTCTGTGTCGGCTTCCTCCTTCTTCGATTTTGACTCGGCGAGAATAGCGTCAACCTCGTCATCTAGATCCTTGAGCACAAATTGACCCTTGGCTGTTCTGCTGCCCATCTCATCGGTGCGAACTGGTTGTAACGTCGATGAAGCAGCGGGTGTATCATCGAGGCTCTGAGTCGAGTAGTCCAAGACGGTATCCTCATCCTCTTCTGCGCCAAAGCCGTGAGCGTCCCATGTACGCCTTGGCTTTGCAGCTGGTCTTTTTGCGGCTGTGGCTTTGCGCGAAGGAGACTTCTCGTCGCCTGAAGAAGCCGGGGCAGAAGAGGCAGCGAGTGCAGCCTTTCTTGAGCGGCGCGAACCTCTAGGACTCTTTCCTTCGAGCAATTGGCTCACGGCCGGCGAGCCAGGTCGCGACGTGTCCGGTGTAGGGATTGGGGTAGCGTCTGTCGAGGCCGAGATTGTGTCGGTAACCTGTCTGGGAGCAGGCTTCTTGAGGGCGGGTACGGGCGGCGGTGGGAGGTCTTGGTCGTCACCAGCAGAGCTTGAGGGTGGAGTTAGGTCGGTAGGCGAGTCGGGCTCGATGTCAGCATCGTCAGGTCTCGGGGCTGAAGCTTGTGTCTTGTCGAGCTTCTGAATGAGAGCATCAAAGGTCGGGCCAAACTGGGAGCAGTCAAGCCTTGTTGTGTTCTGCTTCTTCAGGTCGTTGGCGTATTGCTTGATGAAGAGACCACGGACAACATCGAGCAGGTTGTCCACCCATGACAGGTGTAGGATGGATTGGTAGACAGCGACAAAGATCAGACCGGAGTCCTTGGCATGAGTGTATTTGAGGGTGTACTTGTCCGTCTTGAAGGTGGCATTCCGCGGTTGGCTCTGCAGGCTCTGGGCGCGTTTCTCAATGAAGACGTCGTTGATCAGGCTGTTGACGACTTTCTGGGCTACGGGAGCATATGTGCGGCTCCAGACGACGACTCCGGAGGTTGTGATGATCTCGAAAGCGTCCAGCATATTGAATGGACGGTACGAGAAGGTGAGGGTGATTGTTGGAGGAAGTCGCAAAGTGTCTAGAACGACGCTTTGTCGCTTTGTCTCATTGATAGTCACTCGCCAGCGCCCGCACTGCGACTGCCGGGCGGTGTGGCCGCCAAGATTGACAAAGTTGGGGGAAGCTCCGTGGTCCGTGGTCCGTGGTGCGTGGTCTGGCTGTTGCGACTCCAGTAAACTTGACAAGTACCTCATAACAAAAGAGAACACGCAGTAGAGTCTTTCCGTCTGACCCGCCTCCCCTAACCATGCAGCGCGGTCCATACTCCAACATGGGCCCAGCTCAGTCGCCTCCCCTTCACCATCCCGTACCTCAGCACGTCTCTACCGTCCCGCAGTTGCGCTCCCCTCCTCCGCCAATGACACAACAACAGCAACAACAGCAGGCCCAGCAGCAGCAGTACGGCTATGCCCCCAACAACTACGGCCAGCCTCCCTTCGGTGGCTTCATCAACGACCCTACCGCTCAGATGGGCTTTCAGATGGGCAAGACTGCCGTAGCTGCTGGTCAGGAGTACATGGAACAAAACGTCTGTCAAAGCCTTATACCCTTGTGTTCCGAGAAGGAATCCTGCTAATGTCTGCTCAGTTCAATCGCTATGTCAATGTCTCGGCCATGAAGCACTACTTCAACGTTTCGAACAAATACGTCGTCAACAAGCTCTTCATAGTCCTCTTCCCCTGGCGCCATCGTCCTTGGTCGCGTCAGCAGCAGCCCATGGCCACCAGTGGACAGTCCGGTCCTATGTTCCTGCCTCCTCGGGAAGACATCAACAGCCCTGACATGTACATCCCCGTCATGGCCTTTGTCACATACATTCTCCTGTCCACTCTCCTCGCTGGTCTGCAAGGTGCTTTCCGTCCAGAACTGCTCGGCCTTACTGCTACCAATGCCTTTGCCGTTGTCATCATCGAGCTTCTCCTCCTCAAACTCGGCACCTATCTCTTGAACATCTCTAACGAGTCGCAATGGCTGGATCTTGTTGCTTACTCTGGCTACAAGTTTGTCGGCATCATCGTTACCATTGCCCTAGCCGCCCTCACTACTGGCGGTAAGGGTACCGGTGGTTATATTGGCTGGTCTGTCTTTGCCTACACTTACATGGCCAACGCCTTCTTTTTGGTAAGTAGTCAACACTCCATTGTCCCAAATCAAGATCGCCAACAGAAGCAGCTCCGTTCCCTCAAGTATGTGATCCTCCCGGATACTGCTTCAGGCGCTCACAACCCTATCGCCCGCTCACACAAGAGCAGGAGGACGCAGTTCCTCTTCATCTACTCGTACATCATCCAGCTGGCATTCATGTGGTGGCTCAGTAGCTTGTAAAGAGCAGAACAGTACGAATTATAAAAATGCAATTATGAAATTTCTCCCCGCTTGTCCAGAAAGGGTCCTTACGATCGATTGTCTCGAGGTGGTACAGCTGCTCAGAAGTTACACTGGACTCGTCCTTTGTTTCTTGGGGATCGTTGATGGCACATGGGAGCGCATTCCAACAGCAGCTCTCTCTCCAAGACCAGCGAGGTCAATGTGGCTATCTATCAAGATGGATAGAGTCATTCAATATCGAGAGAGGGTCCAGTAAGAACTTGGATTTGATCGAGATTGGTCAAAGGCGCTTCACGCTCTCACTGGATCCCCTTGTGGCCGTCAATAACTTTGTGCACTTTGATAAGTAGGTTCTTCAGAGCATCGGATGCTTGAGATAGTAGCTGTATGCGCTGGATGAGCAGACTCATGCGCTTAACATCAACACCCCTTGTGCTCTCCCTCGCGACAAAAACTTACATCACAATCGGTCACACCCGACAGTCAAAAGAGGTCCCACAAGAGTTTCATGAATCAGAGCAAAATGGATTTTTACGTGCAACTTAACAGCCGAGATTGATCATGGCCGAAAATATGGGGGAGGCAGTGCAAGGAGTAGCTGCATGCACGCATCATTTCTGCCAGAAATTCAACAAACGAGCCTCGTCGATTGTTTGCGGTGATTGCTTTTGCATCGTGATTGATTCAATGCGCGATCAATTGGCTCCAGGGGCGCAGGCACAGAGAGGTGCAAAGGATGCAGAAATGGTGATCCTGCGGCCTCAAAAGAGGGAAAAGGTTTAGGTACCAGGCACGTGAAAAGGTCGGGAAAGTCAAGCAAGGTTCATTCGCGAGCGGGGCTATGCCACGTTCTATTGGCGGGTCTAACTGTTGCTCGACCGTCGACCGGTGAGTTCAGTCTTTCTGCATGGTTTCAGTCGCACTGAGAGGGTCGCCGACAGCTGGAGATTGCGATGGAAATTGGTCAGTGATGATGTAGATTGCAAATAGGAGGTTACGCGGTATAGACATGGCGATAGAGGCATTTGATCTGATAATCAAACAGCAACTAAACTGCGGGTGCATGAGTCGGGTGGAGCAGCTTTGGGCTGCTGTCCGTCACTTGCGCTTTGACTTCGTTCGGTTCGGTGACTCTCCCAATCCAATCGGCGGAAGGACATCCCCAAAGGTCGGCTTGGGCTGTTGCTTATTACAGGTAGGGTACGGTCGTCGGTAGCTGCCTTATTCTGAGTTCTGACACACGCGCTTTCCTTCTTGAATCTTGCTTTCTGTTCCTTCCTACTCGTACCAGTGTCAAACCCGCATCTGCTTCGCCTCGTTGCCAGCTGCAACTCAACTTGCACCGCCTCAGGCAGCTCTTGTGCTCTCCATTCCTGCGCTATAGTCAGCGCGCATTCGCGCTTTATACAGCCTCCCCACAGCCCCGACGCCCTTGTCGCGACCGCGTGTGGCCATGATATTGGAAGACATCTAAAGAAAGCCCCCCAATACATTCGCCAACATGAGCAACCAAGGCCAGCGCGATCGCTCGGCCTCCTCGTCGCATTTATCACCTCCCGTCTCGGCCGACTCTTTCCAACCCTTCTCCAATCCTTATGATACTCAGCAGCAGTTCCAGGCCAATACTCTCAACCAACAGCAGTTTCTTGACCCCCAAGCCACCCTACTGGACTTCCAATCCCCTTCCTTTGACAACAGTGGCTTCTTCAACGCACGTACTCCAAGCCTGTATAGTCCCAACGGCAGCAGTAGCAACCTGAGCGGCAACTTGTCTCCCACCTCTCTCAGTGCGACGAACCTGTCGCTCAACGGACCCTCGCCTCACAATCTCGCTCAGCAAGACTCTAGCTCCTTCCCTGGATTTGACTTCAACCAGCACCAGTTAGATCCAAACTTACTGTACGGAAATCTTCAGCAGCATTCGTCCAATCCATCACTCGTGGATCCGATGGCCGCGACGCATCACAACCCGACTCCCCCTCACCTACTGCAGCCTCAATTGCGCCGCTCATCGCAAAGCCCCAGTCCACGCGCTTCTCCTTCGTACCAGCAATCGTCGTTTAGTCAAGTCAACCGCCAGAGGTCCGAGTCGCTCGACCCTGCTAGCGCTGCCTACCCGCCTCCTGGCTATCATGGTAATGACTGGGGCGCTGGCCAGGCCTTCCAGTCACACCGCCGCTCGCCATCAGATGCCTACTCGGAAATTTCGTCGCATTCAAACCAGGCTTCACCCTATCTACCCACAGCCGATAGCTTCGATGCTTCACCCATGTTGAACCCCCAGACCGATCCTTCGCTATTCCCCGATGCTCTCGGTCTTGGACAATTCTCTTTGTCCGACACACATATCCCACCCCATATCAGCCCTGGCCCTAGTCCGGCAGTCTCGCCTCGTTTGTTGCCCCAGTCGCAGCAAGCGCTCCCTGACTTTAACACGGCAAATGGCTTCGCTCTCCAACCTGATCTTGGCTTCCAGACGCAACAACAGAACTTTGACATGTATCCGTCTGCGTCACTCACGGGGGCTGAACCCTTTCCTCAACTGAGCAACGGTGGTACTCCCAACGAGATAGGTATGGCCGACACAATGTCTCCGCCCGAGATCAATATCGATTTTGCTCCTCCTTCGAGAGTACCCAGCTTTGGGCCTCCAAACGGTGCTGGTCCTGAGGACGCCCTCAGCCCACCGGAAAGAAGTAAGTTGTCTAAGCTCTTTGACGCGGTATTGGTCCTGACTCGTGTCTAGATCGCAGTCGCAATCGAATGCGCGCCAAATCAGACACTTTTGTAGGGTCACGACCCGTTACCCCGTCAGTTGCAGGAAGAGGCAGATCTCCTTCGTTACAGCCTGGAACAAATTCTCTATCGCCTTTCGATGCGCGCCACAGTGGTTCTCGCTCGCCCTCGCCTTCTTCGGTCTCTTCGACGAGTGGCTTGTCTAGACGCTCTTCCACTTCGTCCGTACCACAACGCGACTACATTCTTGACCTTGCCAATCCTGAGAGGGCAGCTAGTGGCGGCAACGACCCTAAACGGACTCAGAAACACCCTGCCACTTTCCAGTGCACTCTTTGCCCGAAGAAGTTCACTCGCGCATACAATCTACGCTCCCATCTTCGCACCCATACAGACGAGAGACCATTTGTCTGTACTGTATGTGGCAAGGCGTTCGCTCGCCAGCATGATCGCAAGCGACATGAAAGCTTGCATTCGGGCGAAAAGAAGTTCGTTTGCCGAGGTCAGCTCAGCAACTCGGAACAATGGGGCTGTGGTCGTCGGTTCGCGCGTGCCGATGCACTTGGTCGCCATTTCCGGTCGGAAGCTGGACGCGTGTGCATCAAACCTTTGCTGGACGAAGAAGCCGCTGAGCGACAGAAGCAATGGGCAGAAGAGCATGCTCAGCGACAAATGCAGAGCGACCAGGGCTTTGTAGCCCCACCGCCCATGATGACCCAGCCCCATCTCCACCCTATCCTCCCAGCCGCTCTACTCCAGATGTATCCCGACCTGGCGAATCTTGATTGGGGCGCCGCTGCACCAGCTATTCCCGAAGAATCCGAAGTATTCAGTGGAAGAAGTAGCTTTGATGCTGGCAGCGGCAACGAATGGGGAGATCTTAGCGAGAATGAGATGGGATCCTACGGGCAGCAGACGCCAAACATGAACATGGGTCTTGCGAACAACGGATGGATGAGTGACATGGAGCGATAGTCTCGCGTTCATGAACTGCCCGAGATGTTTTACGATCCCCACACCACCTACCACATCATGACATGGAATTGATGTTGGCGTTTTTTCGGAAACATGGCGTTTGTTGAAGGATTTTGAGAATTACTAGATACCACGGCCGGCTTCTCACGCCTTTTTTTGATTTTCTGAACGATGCGTTCTTTTTCAAGCTATGATAGAGGCATTTTCTCGCACATCGATCAATAGCAAATCATGACTGATTACTCCCTTCTACATTCTTCAAGTCTATCCACATCTTCCATTAATTCGCAGGATGAAGTTGAGCTACATGGCACGCTCTCATTGGATATGGTTGCAACCCGAAAATAAACATGCCTTGCAACTGCTAAATAGCACACGGCAATATGATAGGACTTCAGCGCAGGAGTTTTATCGATCTCTGCATGTTGGGGCACATCTATGACTGCTTGACTTTATGTTGCAGCCTGGTATCATGCTATCAAGAGCTTCCCTATCTCATACATAAATATTAAGCTTTGCCCCGCAGAGATCATTCATGGACCAAGCACCTTTGACACTTCACCCCTCGACCCACCCTTTTGTATACTTGGCACGTACCTTGACCTTTATTATCACTCACAGCTCCCCTACCAGGAGTTTCAATAACAGACCATCAACCATCATCAGCTGTCATCAATCATGTTCGGACTCTTCGGCGGCAAGTCGTTTGAACCTGCAAAGGACATCCCCGATCTTTCCGGCAAGGTCATTATCGTGACTGGAGGTATGTGATCGTTCACAAACGATAGCTGAGGAGGAAAGACCCGAGCACTTACACCAAGCTCCTCAGGAAACACTGGTCTGGGCAAGGAATCAGTTCTCCAGCTCGCAAAGCACAATCCCTCTCAAATTTACCTGGCCGCACGCACGGAGTCAAAGGCCACCTCTGCAATCGAAGAAATCAAGTCTCAGGTTCCCAATGCGAAAGTCGAGTTTCTTTCTCTGGATCTGACCGATTTCGACTCGGTCAAGTCTGCTGCTGAGACCTTCAAGCAGAAGGAGCAGAGACTGGATATCCTCCTCAACAATGCTGGTGTGATGGCAATGCCTTACTCAAAGACCAAGCAGGGCTATGAGATTCAATTCGGAACCAACCACATGGGCCACGCCTTGTTCACCAAGCTTCTTCTCCCTACCCTTCTCAAAACAGCTGAAGAGCCCAACGCCGATGTCAGAATCGTTACCCTGTCCTCTGAAGGACACAACCTGGCACCCCGAAGCTGCGGCGTCATCTACGATCAAGCCGCCGCCGAGACCTTTGGACCCTGGGGACGTTACGGCAGCGCAAAGTTGGCCAATATCCTCTACTCACGTGGTCTGACTGCCCACTACCCTTCGCTCACTTGCGTCGCTGTACACCCTGGTGTCATCAAGACCGAGCTTTACAACTCTACCGAGAGAGACAATGCGTTGATCAGATACGGCCTTGCTGCTGTGGGAAACATCTTCATGGCATCTGTGCCTCAGGGAACCAAGAACCAGCTGTGGGCCGCTACTGCTGCTAAGGAGGAGGTCAGAAAGGCTTACTTCTTTACTACACCTGTTGGCAGTGCTTCTCAGGGCAGTGGGTTCGCCAAGGACCAGAAGGGTGTTGACAAGCTTTGGGAGTGGACGGAGGAAGAGTTGAAGAAGCATGGGTACTGATGAGCGAGAGACTGAATGCTGTGGGAGATGGTAGAGGACCTGGGACGCTGATCGCGGTGTAATTATTCTTGTTTTAGACTAATTTTGTTTTTTAATGAATACTCTTGTTTTCCAGAAGCCTGGATTGATATGTTCGATATCTCAACGGGGCTTCAATGAACAAATCGCAGCTCAGTTCATGAACCTCGTTTACGCGCAAAGCGAGAGCGAAAGATGCAGATGCAATGCAAATGGTGCGAGAAGCATTTTTGCTCGCTAATCATCTTGTATCTGAGAGGTCTGGTTTCCATCCAAGTCGCAGTGGTTTAGTGGTAAAATTCGTGCTTGCCATGCACGAGCCCCGTGTTCGATTCACGGCTGCGACAGTTGTTTTGTCTGTTTGCGCAGACAGAAGTTCAGCTTTTGCTCGGACCAACCGTGATGGGCTTGCGACTCGAAACATTCCCGAAGCTCCGTCTCTCTTGCATTGCTCTAACAACCTTTTTGCATCACCATTGCTCGACATCATCCTCAACCTCGACTTTCACGCAACACATCTAGACCGGTCTTTTCGTCATCACCATCAACTCAATTGGGACGCGCGCAACACGCCCGACCTCCAACACACAATGGCGCAAACCGTAGTCCTCGTAACGACAATGGGAGAGATAACCCTAGAACTCTACACCGAACATGCACCAAAGGTATCACTCTGCCCACCCATCCTCCTACCTTCAGCATCACTAACCCCTCTCTCCACCCTCCAGACATGCCACAACTTCTCCACCCTAGCAAGCAGAGGCTACTACAACACCACCCCCTTCCACCGCATAATTCCCTCCTTCATGATCCAAGGCGGCGACCCCACCGGCACAGGCCGCGGCGGCGCCTCGATCTACGGCGACAAATTTGACGACGAGATAAATCCTTCCCTACGCCATACCGGTGCTGGTATCTTGAGCATGGCAAATTCAGGCCCCAATACAAATGGAAGTCAATTCTTCATCACATTGGCGCCGACGCCGTGGTTGGATGGCAAACATACGATTTTTGGAAGAGTCAAGGGGGGCATGAAGGTTGTGCAGAGGATGGGATTGGTCAAGGTTGACAAGGACGATAGGCCGGTGGAGGCTGTGAGGGTTCTGAGTGCGAGGGTGGAGGAGTAGGAGGAGGCACAAGAGAGGGCATGCATGTGCTTGGAGATCGGAACACTGAGGGAGGATATGGGATACACATGTCGCTTGGTGCAAGAGAAGGTTCAATGATTGGATGAGATACCCAAAAGACAAGAGTATGGCTTGGTAGAAAGACAGTGTGTAATGTACAACCGACTACAGTGGTCACTCTTTCCCTCAAACATCCGTACGTCTCCACAATTAATCCACAAGGAAAGCGTGATGCTATTCAATTCCCTGCTCTCAAGCAAGTCAGATACTACAACGAGCGTCATGGGGGTCTGGCTTCGGTTCGTTCATTGCTACTCGTGGCCGTCACACAGAGCTTGAGAGCGTGTGTCTGAATGACGAGCAACCAGTGTAGGGTACCTCGTCCCTATCCATGCTACATTAGTAGGGACAAGATCGAGCTGTTCAGAGTCAGATCCAGATCAAGCACATCAAGGAAAAAGCATTTGAAGTATAACAAGTGTGTTCATTAACATTAGAGCGTAGTGCTGTTTCCAGCTCCTCTTCCTTCTTTGTGCTTCTCAATCTTTTTTATTCCTCCTGCTTTTCATCTCTTTTTTCGAACGGTATGGTACAATAGTGGAGAAAAAAAGGGTGAAGACAAGAAACATTGTAAAAGACCGCGACTCAATCTGACCTCGAGAAAAGAAAAAAGAACCTCGCTGCCAATGCATACCAAACCAGAAGGAAAACAAAAGGAAAAAAGAAACTCCAGGTTCCGAATGTTGAATGTCGTGCTGTTCGCATAGAAACAAGAAAAACTCCACACCGATAAAGAAAAGGTATCATCCGTTTGCCATAATCGACAACCCAACCAAGTACAGTGAACAGAAAGCTGAAAACAAGAGAACGGCCACGATCCAGGAGATGGAAGCAACCGAGTAGTGGCATGTAGCCGGGCATGCGCTATCAAAGACACATTCAGTCATGTCTCTGGCGATTCGATAGAAGTTCGTCTCCAACTAAGCCAAAATTCCACAGAGTTCATTCCATTGACTCTCGTCGTCAATGAGCAGACCACGATCTCTGCCAACTTGCTCGAGAACCTCAACCACTTTGCGGAAAGAGCTAGCAGCACCGCGCATCTGGGAGCACCTCGCCAGGGAGAGGCCAGCTTTTCTGCCGTTCTTGAGCACAACGAACAACTCAATCCTGAATGTAACCGGCTTAATACCCAAGGAGTTGACTTTGTCAATGCTTGCAGTGATGGCGTTGTCTTGAGGGAAGTATGTCAAATCCTTGATACCGTGTCGTTGCCATTCGCGAAGCATGCGCACCAACTCAGTTCTTGCTCGGGTACGTGGGACATTAAAGGCCAAAGTGCGGACTTCGGGTCGTAGACGGAGGAATCGAGAAAACCAAGAACGTGTTGCTGTCTCGGCACTAGCTGATGTCGGTGTGGTGGGCGGTAGAGGTGATAGAGGCCCTGTTGAGAAAGGACTCAGAGGACCAGTGGTAGCCGGGGCTGGCGGAGATACTGTGTATGAGGTCAGTAGATTTCACATCATAGGTTCTGGGAATGCACAACTTACGCTTGTCCGAATCCTTCTTTCTACCGAACCACTTGCTAAAGCCTTTGCTCTCGCGACGCATGGGAAATTCACTGCTAGAAGAAGACTTGGGTGCAGGTACCTGCGCACTGCTCAGATCCAAGTGGGGTGGTCTGTTATCCCGGTTGAGCACGCTAGGCTTGACAGGTTGACGAGCGCTCTCCTCCCAAGGCATGGGCGAACGTGAACGATTTTGGCTCTCCTCGACCGATGACGAAGGTTCCTTCCACTTGCGGAACCAAGAAGACTTCTTCTTCACAGTCCCGTCCTGTGATCCTTGAGAAGAGACTTGGCTCAGAGCAACACCACTATCGCTACTCTTCTTACGAACCATTCGTGGGTCTGCGGTAGGTACAGTCAAACGACTCTTGTCGACAACGGTATGTTCTGACATGTCCGAGCCTGGCTCCTCAACAGAGCGCCAGTTGTAGGGGCTGTTTGGCGTGATGGGCGAGGAGGGTTGAACCATACGGACCGTTCTTTCAGGCATGGGAGCTGTGACGGATCTGTATCTGCTGGATTGGTCGACCGAACGTCCGTGAGAGCCTTCGGGTCTGCCTTCTTCGCTTATGATAGGCAGCGGTGCTCTATTGTCCATCAAGTGGTGGTCAGGAGCTGAGACAGCGCGCTTGTCGCCAGGCATGATTCTGTCAAGGTTGGCCAAGACTTGTTCGATCTTCGCTGAGCCATCGTTGCCTTCAGATGCGCTTCGGACTGCCAACTTGTGGCGTGTCTCTTCGAGAGTACGGTGGATGAAGGTATTGGGGGTATCAGTGGGTAGAGCAGGCAGAGGGCGCGGCGCGGCATGTTCCTTGATCGAGCTACCAGAATCCCTCTTAGACACGGACGATGGAGGAGTCTCGTAGCCAGCCTTCTCGGTCGCTGAAGTCGTCGTAAAAGTGCTCGAGCTGAATGAGCATCTGTTGAAAGCTTCTTCGCAGGCTTGTTCGAGCTCACTACTAGCTTTGCGAATATCTGTTCTTCCAGCACCAGCCGAATTCTTTCGAGGGCGTGTGCGGGGACCGGGTGTGACAGACTTGTCCTTTCTGGAGCGAATGGCATTGTCCACACGGCAGGAGGGGCTGTTAGCATCAGGTGTAGGGCTTCCGTGCAAGAGTTGAGAGAATCTGGCCTTTGCCTGGAGCTCCGGAGTGAAGCAGGCGTTGGTGCTAACGGCAGCTTGAGAGCTTTTGCGATGATGAGAAAAGCTGACCTTTCTCTTGTGCTTGTGAGAGCTCACTGTTCTCGGCATGACGGGTGGGCTGCTAGGCCAGACAGAACTGACGACCGAGTTTCGGGATGTCGAAGCCTTTGAGATGGAGCGGGTCATAGACATCCTGTGCTCTTGCTTTACTAGGCTGGAGCTAGAGATTGAGTTGCCATTCTTCTTCAGCATCTCGACCCGAAGCGCATTGGGATGGCGTAGACTATGCTGCATGTATGCCTTGCGACTTCCGTTGCTCTCGCCTCTACGATGGACCGTGACCTTGGTGTATGGCGTTCCGTTGGGGGTAGTCTGATAGCGAGAGGATCGGTAAGGGTCGTAGCTGCTGTCAGAGGGTAGGTTCTCATCGACAGCTTGCGGCGTGCGGAGATGCTCATCGTTCATGATAGAATATTGCGATTGCGACTGCTGCTTCTGGTTCGGCATCGGAGGCTGATCCTTAGGCTCGTTCTTGTTGTGTTGATAGTCGCTGGCAGAGTAACTGATGGCATCAGCACCGCCGAGATAGTTCTCGAGATTTTCTTCGCGATGCTTCATGAGAGCTGCATAGAAAAGCTTTTCTTGGTTTGGCTCATTGCTGACGAGCTTCTTGACAAGAACCGACTGAGGCACGCTGTGCCACAGAGTACGCATATTACGGAGGATCTCTTTGTCGACCTCGGCTTCGCGCGTAACGGTCCAGTCCTCGAGGATAGGTGATGGACCAACCCAGGCCTCCTTGGAAGCAAGAGGTCCAGTGTATCCCCATTCCTCATCGAACTTGTGAAGCAGAGGATGCTCCCAGATCTGCTCCATAGTAATACGTCGGCGTGGATCAGGGACGAAGATCTTGCGCAGTAAATCCTGGGCGTCACGACTCAGCTCTGGGGGCATGTAGTAGTCGGCCTCTGCGATGGCGCGGTACATGACGCTGAGGTTTCTGTCCTGGTCGTAGTTGAACGGAGTCATTCCAGTGAGCATGACATAGAGGATGACACCACAGCTCCACACATCGGCTCGCGCCCCGTCGTAGGGTCTGCTTTTGATGACTTCAGGTGCAGCATAGTGCGGGCTGCCACAGGCCGTCGTCAGTTTCTTGCCCTCTGGTTGCAAAGCAGCCATTCCAAAATCGACCAGTTTGACTTGAATGTTTTCACGGTCCAAAAGGATGTTCTCAGGCTTGAGGTCTCTGTGGTGAATGTGCATGCGATGGCAGTAGAGCAGAGCAGCGACAATTTGGCGGAAGATGTAGACGGACTCTTGCTCTCCTAGGCCGCGACATTCTTCAATGTAATGAAACAGCTCTCCTCCTTCAACATATTCCATAATCAGGTAGAGTTCATTGTGGTTCTCCCAGACATCATACAACCGGACGATGTTTCTGTGGTCGAGCAGCTTCATGATGGCAATTTCACGCAAGAGACCTGGTGGAGGAGGGGGCATGGCCTTGCCAGCGGCAACAAGATCCTGCAGCGATTTGTCGGGCATCTCGGCGAGGTTGGCCAGACTTTGGGCGCGGACTGTCTCTGCCATCTTTCTCGAGATGATCTTGGCAGCACCAATCTGACCAGTATCCTTGTGTCTGACGAGGCGTACTGTAGAACAACCGCCCTGGCCGATCGTCTTTCCAAGTTGCCATCGGCCAACGAAACTCTTGCGACCCGATCCCGACGCGGTTGTGCAGTTGGATATTTCGGAATAACGCTTGCTAGCTCTCTGGGACTCGGGCGCAGCCGAGGAGAGGCGATCCTGGTTTGTCGATGAGGCGGCAGGGCTGCTCGTTCGTACGTCGAGTGTCCCATTGGCGGCGAGCGACTGGTTGTGGGGGAGATGTGCGGGTGATGATATTTCGGGGACTTTGGAGGACCGCGTGCTTCTGTGCGCAGATGAATCTATGTTGGCGCGAGATTCGCCGGGCCCAAGGACTTCTCGTCTTGATGATGGTCGCGTCGAGCGACGTTGGTAATCGGCCATGTTGGCAGGCTTGTGTCGCCTTGTGTTGATATTGTTTGTTGATCAAGCTTCGCTAGATACGGCTTGTTGGTATACTGTATTGTCCAAGCACCTCTGGCAGATGCGGGCTACCCAATTGTTTGATTAAAACAACAGAAAGCTGGGTCGAGTTGAAAGAAAGCGAGCGTGATTAATTATACATTGGCCGGTGTAGTAGATGCAGGTCGGGTAATGAGCGGAGCGGTGTTGCTGGCGGCGCAAGAAAGACAAATGAGGGATGTATCTATAGAGTCGATGAAGGATAGTCGGGCGCGTGGATACGCGCGTGGCTGGACAGGAAGGGAAGGCGTGCGTATGTCGATAAGGAGCGACAAGGTACAAGCAAGGTGATGGAGAGGGAAGGAACCACCAAGAGACGGCGAAATCGTCAATCGACACCAACGGTGGCCTTTGTCAGCGACTAACAAGAATCACTGCGCCGAGACGAGGGGAACGGAATGACAGAATCAGGAGCTCTGTTTGTTGTTGGCCGAGATGATTAAATGTTTTGATGTGCAAGCTAGGAATGCTGCAACGGTGCGCGACGTTGGACCTCCTGCTCGCTGCAATTCGACTCACATTCTGACTTACGCTGTGCGACGCTTTCACTAGAACATGAACCTCTTTCTACGAGACACCGCCATCATTGTCTATCTTTGTGTGCTTCTACCATTCGCGTTGCATGCATATCAACACAGCCAGCGACACATTCAAGGCATTCAAGGCGTACCATCGTCATCTGGCGTTCGGAGCTTCATGTCAAGTTTCAACCGTCTCCCCCTGACATGCAAAAACGTTGCACGTACCCCTGATGTCGCTATTGAAAGCATCGAGATGATGAGCAAAAAGGGAGAATTACCATCGCAGGGGATGACCTCCTGCTCTAGCAGATATGAGTCTGCCTTTGAGAGAAATCTCCTGTCCGCGATGCTTAGAAGAGAAAGACGAGGTCTGGGGAAAGAGAAGAAGAGCTGGTGGGGGAATGCCAAGTTTGGAGACAGCCGAACTACAGGCACGTGGAAACAATGTCGTCAGATCCGATAGACATGGTCGAATACCACCAATACATTCATAACTGAGCAGAGGGGAGGATGGAAGAGCAGAAAAGTATAGCTTTATTGTAAGAAAAAGATAAAGGACTTTCACATCGTCCAATCGTAACAAATCCATCGCCATTCAGAATCGAACGTAAAGAGGTATCCAAAACAAGCAAAAAGCAATGGACAGAAGTCCGTAAAGTCGCAGTCCCCCAGCCAGATGCCAGCTCATCAACGCCCTGTGTAATGTAGCCAAAAGACAATCCATACCCATAGCCCTCTGCGACTTGGAAGAGAAAAGAGAAGAAAAAGAAAAATCAAATGCATGCTTTCCGGTCCGTAACAGCGTAAGTATATACGATAAGTAATACAATAAAAAAAGGGTATCACCGTGAGGTTATCGTTGTTGTTAAAGTTGATGTTGTGTTGCTCGCTTCTTCGTCAGGATGTTCGACTTCATGCCGATGCAGAGACGGCAGGGCTCGAGTTTTCACTCTTCATTGCTGGAGATATTGAACCGTCCTTTCGGTCATTGTCTCCCGAGTTGGTGGGCGCTTTGCCGCAACCTTTGACGAGAATATGCCTCTATTGTGGAATTAGTTATAGAACGTAAACATGTGGATTCCGAGGAAATCGTACCTTCAATGCATCCTTGCGGGAGAAGCTCTTATCACAGTGACCACAGGGGAATGGCTTGACCGCCAGATGAATGCGCTTGTGCCTCTTGAGATCGTGGTTGCGGTTGAAGCTTTGAGGGCACTGATCGCATTTGAAAGGTCTGTCGTTCTGAGGGTTTGGTTGAGCCTGGGGATGGTGTCCATACATATGTTGCATATGCGCTGCGTGGCCACTGTTGTATGCAGGCATCATCGAAGGAGGCATGCCACCAACCAGAGCAAGCTGGCTGTTAGGGTTGCCGACGTTGGACAAGACCGGTCCTGGCAAAGGGTATTGGTAAGAGGGACGCTGGTGTGTATACGGCGACTGAACATTCTGTGGTTGGAGAGGAGGGATCTGTCCATGCCCGTTTGCAGGTGACATGCGAGGAATTTGGCCGCCTGCACTCATTGGGCTCTGCTGAACAGGGGAAGGCCCCGATGAGTAGCCGTACGCTGACTGTCCGTTGTGGCTGTGCTGTGATCCGTTGAAGTATGTGGGCGTGGGAGGAGGCCTTGCGAAAGAGTCGTGGTGGTTCACTGGCGATGCCTGGGTAACAGGAGTGTGGCCTCCCATCATCGCTGATCCGATGCTCGAAGACTGAGAAGGCAGAGCAGGGAGATTGACGGGTGCCGACATGGACATGGAGGTAGGGAACGGGTTCTCTGGGAAGTTTGGAGGAGGCAGGTTCTCGGAGGTGTGAGGCGAGTTGTTGCCCTTGACAATCGAGTTGAGAGATGGGGAGAACAGACCACGCTGGTTGGGGCTGTTGTGAGATTGGAAACCATAGGGAGTAGTGCCGGTGTGCGAAGGAGGCCACATGTATCCGGTAGGGGTGAAGGGGGGTACCGAATGGTTGGCGTGAGAGCTGCCGGTCGGCATGTTGGACGAGTTAGGGCTGAGACCGTCACTCGAGATACCACTCGGAGGGGTCAACAGGTTGCCGACGCTAGTCAAGCTCGAGGGGATGGAGGGAGTTGGCTGAGATGTGCCAGCATAGGAGTGGTACTTCTGGTGCAGCGACGTCAATTGAGGAGGCGGCAGTTCGAAGTTGGGAAGGTTTGAAGCATTGGGTCTGCGAGAAGAGAAACTCGTAGGAGCACCCATTGAATCCGACCCGGGAATCATATGTGACGGGAGAGCAACGATGGCAGCCACGTTGGCGGATCGCAGGCTTTATTCTGCAGGGTCAGAGGACGAGATGGGTAGCGATGCGGGCTGCGGCGGTTGAGGAAATGAACAGCCGAGGAGATGGAGGCTTGCGAGATGGCTTTGCTAAGTTATTTGAGGCAAAAGAGAGGGCTCCTTTCTGCCGTGGTGGTGATGGAGTGGTCGGACTGGATACCAGAGGCGCGGGTGGTCGGGTCACCTCACTGCAGCGCGATTCCAGAAACCCGGAAAGAGTCGAAGCCTGACGTTGCTGTCCGCTAGATGGAGCAACGATGGTCAAGATAGAGGCAGAATGTGACGCGAGATGCTGCGAGTCAAACCGAATGAACACTAGAACGTCTCAGCGGGTGTTGCGCAACAGGAGGCGCTACCCAAGGCCACGATCGGGGGAAGAGGCTTACATTGAGATCAAGCCTGCTGCGCCTGGGGAGAGATCTGGGAGCCCGGAACTGTGGTTGTGCAGACAACAGGGTCACACGCACGCGTCGTACAGGTATCGAGTATTCGCAGAAGATGAACAACAAACGTGGCTTCCGTGCTGGGCAGTTGCAAGCTAGACAGAAAATGCACGTTTTGGGAGAGCTGCTTGGATGGTGGAGAGGGTGGCTTGCAGGGGCTTTTGGTTGGAATGAGAGCGAGTGGACGCAACAGAAGGAGTCGAGCAAGGGGGAGAGATCAGAGCAGCGCGAACGAGTGCTGGGTAGACAAAGAAAGCCTTTGGTGTTTCGAGTGCTTTGAGGTCGAGGAACGAGTCGCGCACGCGCAGGGCAAACAGACGAACGTCTTTGAAGATGTGGGAGGAGGGCGATCCTTTGTTAAGCTTAGGTGCCCTGGCGCTTTTAGAGAACGGATGGCGGACTCAAGGGCTGGACACCAGCGGAGAGGTGAACATGCACGGCAATCTAAATGACTAGTGCGCTGTCTGAGAGGCCGCTAGTGGTAGACGAGATCCATGCGCGAGCGCGAGGGAATCTGGAAGTCTGGATCGAGTCTAGTAGGGCAGAGGGGTGCAAAAGAGAGGGCGAGCAAAAAGAGCCTCCCGCGCCTGCTACTGCACTAACCGCTCTCGCGCAGACGATGCACCTGACAGGCAGGCAATAATCCTTCCGTTCCCAGCGTCTTTTCTTCTTTCATCTGCGATCCTTCACGCTTCGGCTGCCGATACGCTGTGTGGGAGGAGAGTCCGACTGGCCGCAGCCTGCACGAGGCCCTGTTTTGCTGTATTCTCGTCCGTGTGCCGGTGTCGTTGCTGCCCATCTCACACCCTCATCAAACCATGCAGCACCCTGTTTCCTCTGGCTCAGCTCACTGCGCGAAAAACGGTATTTGGAAGCGGCCGCTAAGCGCGTTTCTCGCAAAAAGTGAAAGCAGCGGGGTGGTCCGTTCGCTAGCTGGGTGACTCGGTCTAGGGACTAGACTCTCGGGGCCGTTTTGCGCGGGACGGGCTTGAGTAGACAGCACCACCATCGCTTGCGCGCCCAACTCCCCCGACCAAGACACCACCAACTGGACGCTCGCGTTTCATTGGGTCGGCCGCCAGCGTGATAAGCGCCAGCCTGCAGATCCAATCCAAGCGTGCGGGCGGCACAGAACGTGAACAGGCCAAGTCTAAAGCAACCTTCCCCAAGATGGGCCTATGCAAGCTTGCCTGAACATCGCTTCAAGACTGGTACAGAGAGGTACGACTGGTCATGCCACGAGCATGACTGCACAAGACTTGGATCTTCAATGCGAGCCTTCACATCAACAGGTTCTGTGCCTGAAGCTGGCAGCATGCAGATGATTGCATTGTCAACAGCCGATATTCTGGGATTGTGAATGGCCATGTGCGCAGCGCGGGGTGGGAGACACCAGGTCAGCAGATAATAATTCCGCCTTCTTCTTGTCCACTCAAGCAGCATGATCCTGACGGAGAATTTGAGCAGCATCACGATAGATCGAGACAAGCAGTTATTACACCAATCTATCTTCGCGACACCCATGTTGTCGTCTAGATATGATGTGCTTCTTTCAGCTGCAGGGAAGAGCTCGTTAGCGGTGCCAATGTCGGTTTCGGTTCTCCGCCCGGATCAGCATTCTCAGCCATGTCACGCAAAACCCTTCTGATTGATCTTTGTGAACCAAACTCCCGGTCTTGTTCTGATGACTTGGTCAGATTTGATCAAGGCTAACTAGCGACTACTGATCTTGCACTCACGTGGCCACCATTGCCATGCACTCGCCAATTCCTCGTGTGCTAAGATGCGCTGACTGTCACGGCAGCAGCAAAAACATTGCTTCAGTCTCATACTCGAGTACTGCAGTCGCAATCGTCCGGTCGTCACCATGTGAACCGTTATGAAGCCGTTATAGGCAAAGCTTTATATCATGGGCAGAATCAGGATGGGCCAATCGTCCAGCACTTGGATGTCGCGCGAACGGCCGGTAAGACTTGCTTACAGACGAATCCGTTCCCATCAGCATCCCCGTGCTAGACTTTGTATGTCGCTGTCGAAATGCACGATACTTATGTATGTCAACCCTAGCCTCCAAGGAGACAACAACTGGGTGGTGATGCTGCTTCGTCACCTTGTTGTTATTGTCGAGTGGTGGTCCTCGCCTCTCTCTCTCTCTCTCTCTCTCTCTCTTTCTCTCTCTCTCCCATCCCAGCTCTTCGGGATCAAGGATGCAGCAGTCACTATTGCAGGAGACGCGCATGCATGAGAAAGCAAAAGAAAAAGCACCCTGTTGTCAATCGTTATGCATGCAAGCAGGTGGGGGCTGGATGATCATCATGATCACAGCCATGCCGCTTATGTCCAAAGCGGCATGGCGTCTGGAGACCGCATCCTTCCCGAGGTCGAAGTTGACGCGTGCACGGTGTGCGAACCCTTTCAGAATTCTGCCGCTCCCCTTTGGCGAAGCTCTTGTTGGTGCGTTTTCTACGTTGTTCGCGCGCGCATTCTTTTGCAAACGGCGAGAGGCTACAGACATGTACTTGCTTCGGCTCAGAACGTACCACTCGTCGCGTGCAGCGTGCTCTCCATGGTTTCAAGATTCTTGGAGCAGCTCGTGTGCTGGGTGAGTGATGAATGGACGGTTTGAGACAAAGGATTCGGCCAATAAAACCATCTATTAAGCGAACACTGGCCCTTTCCACTTAGGCAGATATTTAGCTACCGAGTCTAGGCTCCTCTCAAATCTCTTTTGCTCCGATTTCTCGTCGAGTGTGGTTCACTAGGTTTGTCACGCATATCATTTGTTTCGCCAATTTTCTTCTTCAATTTCGGCATCCTGCTGCAGGCAAGCGGTAAACGAGTTCGCCTACAGCATCTGTGTGATCGCCCAACCCACCCTCTCGGATGAGGCGCTTCTTTTCACCTGAATCGTTTCTCCAAAGTCACGCCTCTGGCAGTTCCCCATACGCCACTGCCGGAGCTTTTTGCTTTCCTCTTGTGCCCTGTTGGCTTTCGGCATGGGCCCTTCACGCCTTCGGGGTCCCCGAGAGCAATCCGCTCAACGCTCCAGGGCTAATTTAGAACAAACAGCGATGTTCTGAAGCTTGTTTGCTGTCTTTGCATCGGCACGCCCCGACGACCTCGTTGGCTTTTATGGTGCGCAATAGGAGCAAGTCCGTCTGCTTGGATCTTGCTGGCGTCAACTCTGCTCGTCGTCGGTCCGCAATTTTCTCCATTCCATGCCTTCCACGCTGTGGCTTGATCATCGGTACCCCACGTTCATGGCTGCCACGCGAAGTTCTGCTGCGATCTTAGCCATTGTGTGTGGTGATTCAGATCGCAACGGTCAGCGTCTGTGGGCTGGCCGTGTTTCCTGCGTTCTCCATCGCGATCATCGAGGTCATGAACCGCGAGCGCTGATTATCAGATGCTTGGTTCACTTCCAACGCTGCGTTTTGATGTTGTCAAAGTATCTGCTGAGACCGCCTTGTCAAAGGCAAGATGGTATGGACCATTTTCTGAATTCGGCTTTCATAAAACAGACCCGTACTCGGCCGTGCGGTCAATGGCCTGCTGCAAACGGTCGCTCTCATTCCTCAGGCAAGCGGACACGTGCACGCATTTGAGGCATCATTTTGCGATACGCACCTGTCTTTTGTCTTTTCCAAGTAGAATAAGCTGTGGAGATGCACAATGCTTTTGTTCTCCCATCAGTGTCCATGAAAACGAGCTGTCATACTCACTTCCATTGGTTCGCGCAGCATAGTGCATCCCAATAGCTAACATGTGATGCCTTTTAGCAGGCGGGGAACGGCGAAGAGCTTCAATTAATTCATGAAATCATGTCACAACAGCGGTGACTTGTTCAGATGTTTTCTTCGCTCGTGCAGATCTCGAAATCCGTAAGTACGCTCTCCTATCGCACGGAGTCAGACCTCGTGGGCATGCCTGTTTATCTTTCGGCAGACCTCGCACATCGCCCCGCATGTAGAATATGCATGCATGCCCGCCTGGCCATCTTGCAAGTCTTGCCAGCCTGACCGAAGTTTATCCTATGGCTTTATGAGGCAAAGTTACCGAGCGTTTGACCTATGGTAGTTGGTTATTGCTCACTCATATCAGACGACAGTTTTCATTGACGCGCCGAAGAGAAGCACTGCAGAAAATACGCGACAATTTACGTCGAACACTTCTGGCTGCCAACTGTTGAATATTGACTTTCGGCTGTCAAACCCCTTCGCAGGCCTCAGGCTCTCAAGGTGTGCCGGGGTGCGGTGAGAAGTGCATCTGTCATCTCCGCTGACCCCATGAAAAGCCAAAGGCCTAGATTCTAGAGGACTTCTCCCGATGGGTGGATGTAGCCATGTCTCTAGGAGCTCGGTCGTTTTCGAACCCAATACTGTTTCTATGTTGTGTGGGTGGTTGCTTCATGCCTTCCACCCTGTGGCTGGGATCTGAATCAGAAACTGAGCGTAGATATCGAAGCATGCTTAGATCATTCTTCGTTGCACCAACCTTAGGTAAGCTGTCTCTGCTTCCGGCACTGAAGATATGAGGAAGAGACACTCGGTACCAATGTCACATGGCTCACCCTGTCTTCGAGGCTGTCACGTATTCTTGAGCGTCCGTTGATCCTACTTCGTATTGCATAACGTGTGAATAAGCACAATAAAGGAGACACCAAGCTTTAGACGTGGCTAGGCTTTGATAATGCAGTAAGACCTCGAGTGCGGTACCAACAACCAGGATCAAGCATCAGGAAGGAAGAGGTTGGAAACAGTTGCAGTAGTTCGCTGTTGATGGTTCATTTCCGGGCCATAGGCTGCCCCTTCTCCTTCGGCACATTTTGGTAAGCCATCAGCCACCCACAAGTACGACGAACAGCTCCAAAAACGTCTTTTCCAACCCCCCGTGGTGCCACCACAAGATCTGGTACCGGTGGTCTGGCCGTTTTCTTTGTTTTTCCCGAATAATACTGGTGCAGCCACTTTTATTATCCCGGAGGCAGCAGGCAGTTGCAGCCGTGTGGAGTCCTGCTTGTAGCCAGCCCTTTACAGAGACCTCACTCGCTCTTTACTCTACGTACGTACCGGATAGCATGATTGAGCATCAGAATTGTTGAGGCTCTTGATCGGTCTGGACATCGGACACGCCGTAGCTGACCATCTATTGTTTTTCAACGTGTGTTGACCGCATCACAAGAGTAATACGGGGGGCTAGATAGATGTTGCACACCCTAGCAGTAGAGTCAGGAGTCATTGAGTAGAGCTACGAACTGAACGGCGATGTCTCGGAAGTTTTGTGCAAGACATAAATGCTGAGACATACTACGACTATGCCGCTCGATTGGTTGGTCCAGCGTCACCACGAGATATATAGACCGTTGCTCATCGTGTTTCTCATAGAATACAGAAGGGGTTCACCATGGCAAAGTATTGTTGACATAGTGCATGCGACGATGTCGCTCGTTGTCATGAGTCTTGCCGATACCACATGACTCCGGGCATACAAGGATATTCTTGTCGGACAATGTGGTTCGATAGATGTAGAGAAGTCCCATGAGCAAGCAACGCCTCGGAGCCAGGTGCACAGTGCTGACAAGAGGACTTGAAACGCCTTTTGTGCAACTAACCAGTGTCCTTTTCACAGCTCGCACATACAGAGTCCGTCACTTTGTGGTATGCGGTAGGGAACGTAACCTGTTGCGTAGTTCTTGACTCATTCGTGTCTTTCCAAACGTTTTCGCAGGCGAGCTTGGAGTCTGGTCGTCGTCGGCAACTTGAGTGCCAGCAACGCAGATTTGCAGATAGCTGATTTGGTTGTCGTCCGACTCTGCGGCACGGATCACCGGGACATTTTCATCATCGGCCTGTCGAGATGCCCGTGTGAAAAGCCATCTAACATGGTGCTCATGTAGGGGACAGAGCATGAAGTAGTATTTGCTCTCGATGGACGTATGCCGAACATCGAAAACACTTGTGCTTTGACAGCTAGTTCGATGCTAGGTCTGCGTCCGGAACCTCGGTGCCAGTACTTTTGCGATCAGAATTTTGTTCCAAAGTATCACGCTGGACTGTAACGATAGTCGTGGGGCCTTGCGGGTTCTGTTGCACACATGATAGCTGCCAGACGGGCGTGTTAAGTTGTCCAGTAGGTTCAGTGTAGCGCCGCTGATTAGATGAAGCATGTCAAGATGGCTTTCGACCATAGACCACACTTACATCCTGGTAAGCATGGCAACCAAGGTCTTTTAGTGCATTCCGCATCTCGGCTAGAAAGATATGTGCACGAGGCAGTGGCCACTGCGAAAACTGTCAGTCTAGACAAGAGATCTCTTCTTCACTTGTACTAACCTTGCCAGCGGTGGTCAACAACCTCATGGTAAAGCCTTGGATATGTTCTACCAGACGAACGCGATTGAGTTCTCCAAGATGTTTGAGCGCAGGATCTTGCGACCAGCCGTTCATTGGCCATTTGAAGCGTTTCTCGACAACATCAACAAAACCAGCTTTTTCCAGTAGAGCCTTACTTTCTTTCCAGGTATTGAATGACTTGCCCCATTTGCCGCCCAGCTCTTCAATCGTTCGTCCCCAAGTATTGAAGAAGTGGTCGGGGCCTAACGTATCATCGTCGCTAACCTGTAAAGAGGGATGTCAGCCTGAGGAAAGGACGACCAGCAAGGGAGAGAAGCCGTCGTACCGGCCAAGTCGAATGCTCCATGATCTCGACATAACCGCCAGGCACGATGCACCTTAGAGCTTCACTGAAGAATAGATCCCAATCACGAATAGAACCAAACATCTCGCGAACATGGACGTAATCGAGATGGTTGTCCTCCCAAGTCCATTCTAACGAAGCATCATCAATTTCAAACACACAATTACAAGGGACAAGGTCGGGCTGAATTGGCGATAAATCAGTTCCGGTGACTTGGGCCTCGGGAAACTTATCGGCCATCTGGATTGCCCAAATGCCCGTGCCAGTCCCGACGTCCAGGATTTCTCGCGGGTTTTTGACAGGCGCCAAATGCAGCTCCCCACCAAGAGTCTCCAAATACATGGCATGACTTAGGCATTCGGCCTCGGTAGACTGTTCATCGTTTGGACCCTAGAGACGTCAGTTGTGTTCACACACAGGAAATGCGATGTGGTGATGCACTGACCCAGTACTCTCCGTCAGCATATGCATGATATCTTCGTCCATTCTCCATGCGATAGTCTGTAACATAGGTCGCCAGTGTGTCGGATGTCGTAGAGGCCGCGGTCCCGGGCGAGGTCTCTGAAGCCATGCCTTGTGCTGTTACCACAACGAGGAAATGCACGATACAACAGCATGTAATGGCAATGGAACGGGTCCCGCCTTCTGAGAGAAAACGGACGGGAAAATTCAACGCAGTCTGCCCTCTCCTCTTTATGTGACTATCCAAGTAGTAGATGGCAGTTGTTGGCCAATTCTTATTAGCTGCATGTTTCTGGAGCGCCTACTTTCCGAGCAAACGCGCTGGATGCGCCAAACGCGGGAGCTAAACATCAACCCTGCGCCAGAGCTTTCGTGCATTCCAATCTATCCCTCCCTCTTTTGTGTCGCTTAGATGGGTTTGCTTGCTCGATTTATGAGGCACAAACTGAACGAATGCCGTCCCAGGCCTATCGTTTTCCTTGGCTGTGCTCTTCAGAAATGCGCGATATGCGTGAACCCATCAACCAGACTGCGAGCTCCGAAGAGAAATCTTGGCTTTTGGGCCTGTCATGGCGTGCACCCGATCCGATGGGTCTCGGGTGGCTGGAACACGTCCATCCTGTCGGTTCTTGCGCCAGCGTCCCGACTCCCGAATGTTTGCCTTTGGAGCTGCCTCTGTTTGCTGCAGTCGGTCCGCATCCCCAAAAACCTGTCCAAAAAGCTCCAGGAGCTATGGCCTAGAGGCTGGGCGCTCCTTCCAATTGACTTTTGCAGAACAATTCTTCCGTCAACACACACCAAAGTCCTCATTCCTGGCATCACCAGATGGCAAACGCCTGTCAAGCCGTTGCCTGTTAGCTGATGAGGAATCAGTCCCCCTCTCTCGTATTCAACTCCGCTTCAAGAAGCTATTGCATGGTTCATTGGAATCGTGAAACATTGGTCCTGAACTCCCTAACGGGCTGCTATCGACAATCTCATCCAGCTTTCCATGGGCCTTCAGTACCCTGCCTCGGTATCTCGAAGCCGTTTGTCGATCATCGGTGTACCGATTCATGCTCATCTATATGTGTATCACATAATCAAGAAGGCATCAAGATCCAAGGACAATATGATCAGATTTCAGAGGTATAGTGATCAGGATACTTCTGCTACGCCCGTAAGGGCATCACTGATTCGGGCCGTGTTCCTCAGAGATATGTATCACCACGTAACTGAACCGCAGATTCGAATGGCTGCGTAATCATTGGAGCTTAACAAGAGAACAGTCCCCCCAAAAAACAAGAAGGAACAAGAGATTGTAATTGCAGTCATGAATCATGACATCTACATATCCTTGCATATGCGCGTGTCTGACCAACTCTTGGTATTCGGCCGAGGAATTCTGAATGCAGTGTCATCTTCAAGGATTGCGCTGTTAGATCACCAGATATCATGTCAGAAGCCCTGGATCTTCCATGACCAGACAGCTGATGGCGTCCGGAGAAATGCACAGAGGTCGTAAAGCCTGATGCATGAAGAATGGCTTGATGCACCGGAGAGATGTAAGTCTAGCAGCCTTGTCCTCCTTCCAATAACCACGCATTACATTGCTGTACTTAGGATTATGTTGCCGCTGTAGAATCAACCCGGGAAATATGAAACAGTGATATCGCAGATCTCACCTGGTCGTGCGTGACCAGGGCGATCGTGCGAATATGGAGTTCTGCAGATATGCCCGAGCTTGACATATCCTCATCCAGGTCTGCGGACAGCTCGATATTCTCATCATCCTCCCGTTTCTTCTCCTTGGCCTCCGTCCTTTATGCTTGATGTCGAAGAGCTGGGAGAACAGATACTGCAGTGCTTGTCAGCGGAAGAGGCAGATCTCAGTCTGTGTCGTGTTCCGTTTGGAGGGTTTCGGTATCCCCTATCATGTAAGTCTCTCTTAGGTAGCTTTTTGTCTTGCAGTCAGCATCTTCAATCTCGACAATGTCCAACTCTCTGAGATTTTCGTTGTACTTGAGAGCTTTGTCCGAGACTGTCTCGCCGTTGCTCAGGTGAAACAGCGTCCTGGCTCTGTTTGGTATATCCCTCTGCATGGGTCCCCAATATTGCTCGCAGGCGCTTTCCAGTTCGCGGTACCTTTCGACCTGTGTGATGACCAGTTGGTAGCAGTCAGCGTGTTCTTTGCGAAGACGGTACATCTTGGGCTTTGCGCGGATGCGGGCGCCGGTGACAAAGTAAGGCCTTCCATTGCGGAAATGGCCTTTGTAGGTGTCGTCACCGATGAACTTGACGTACTGGATCATACGGAGACGACCAGTGCCATGGGAGTTGGTCTCGCTAACCGCCTTGATGCGACGGGTGCGGATTGTGGAGGAGGGGTGGTGACACATGTTGAATGGTGTAGTTTGGGGTCGATAAGGAGGGAGTGGTGAGATGGTTGATTGTTGATGGTTGAGGGTCGATTGTTGTTGGTGCGTAGTGGATATACTCGACCTCTAGATATTTACCATGAAGCTGAAGAGTTGTCTCGATGGTGTTGGTAGATAACCCTGATTTATATTGTGGTCGTGAATCTCGAAACTGTGATCTCGGATGAATTTGGATGACTTTTTGATGACTGTCTGAGAATCGTGTTCCGAAGGATTTAGCAGATGGAAGCGACGCGAAAATATTATATGTGCAGCGAATGTTAGTGCGATGATTCATACTCAGAATGGGTAGTGCTTGTCGCGTCCAGACATGCTAAATGGTCTGTAATGAGCACATTAGTTCTAGGCACCAACGACAGGATTCTGTCACCGGAAAAGCTGCAAAACATGTTATCGAAGAGCACAACGATTGATCCAGAGTTATGTTTCGGCTACTGAGAGACTAAATTTGATACTGCGCCGTCTTTGGAGTGTCCATACCGCTGGCCAGGGTCATACCCTCAGAATCCATACTCGCTGAATTTGAGTCCCATCAGCACCTAAGGACAAAGTCTTACATTCGACTGGTATTGTCTCCTGACATGTTCAGCTCTTATAGTGTGGGACCGAAGACTTCTAGTGATAATTTGACAGAGACTGTTCCATATGCGAGAGTGATGTTCTGTTCGTTTGTGATAGCTTATAGACATGACTGAAGCTGAATCCCAGGAGCCAGACAGATCAATCAAGTCGAAATTTACTCAGTCCAACTTGTCTGCCTAGAAGCTTCCTTCCGTGTTACCTTCACCCATACTCTTGCTGCTACTGCTACCGCTCTGAATGCTACCCAGAATGCCGTCCAGATAGCTTGCACCGCTCCATTTCTGATGTGTGAGGACGTCACAACCAAGCTCGCGCTCACGACGTTGGACGAGGTTGACATATGCTAGCATGCCGTCGGTCTTGAACCCCTTGGCGAGCTCGTTGGTGATCGTGGCAGTACTGTGAAGACCAGCCAGTGAGATGAGCTGAAGAACAAATCTGTAGATGTGTCAGTCAAATCCGTAGTCTGGTACGTATTGCTTACCCTTCCTTGCCCAGGTCCCAGATGAAGTTCTTAAGTTGGTCTTCGCTAAATCCATGGCCCATCCAATTGAAGCTGGGACTGAGGTTGTACACGAGTTTCTTTCCGGGACACACATCTCTGATTTCTTTGGCGAAGCCTGCAGCTTTTTGCACACTCGGGTCGCCAGTCTCGAGCCATAGCAGATCGGCGAATGGGGCAAACTCGATTGCGCGCTTTGTTGCCGCGGCAAGCCCAGCACGGTAGTGATAGAAGCCTTCCTTCGTGCGTGGCACATCCCAACTGAACTGGACGGGAGAACCTGCGATGGATGCAGCAAGCTGACGACGGCTGTTCAGGGGTCGGTTACGATTTGCAGCGATCTCACTTTCATATTTGGAGACCTTCTCGGAGTCGGAAGTCTGAGACTTGATGTGGGCGATGGCAGCTAGAGTGAGGACATCAGAATATGCGTCATGTTTGCAAGTGTGATTGACTTACCCTCATCGAACGTGACAAGTTTGTGCTCTTTGGTCCACTTGGCCTCGTAGGCGTCGATTTCAGCACCTGTTGCACCTTCCTGTTCCATGACTTGGAGTGTTTCTGCCAAAGGCTCGATATCTTCGGTCGAACCAAGGATATATTCATGGTCGCGAGCATCTATAGCGCTGCTCAACAGCTTGCCACTTTCAGAATCCGTACGGGCGATGACCAAGTTTTCACAACCCATCATATCCCATTGGAAGCGTGTCGCGACTAGGCGGTTGATGTGTTCGCCAACCGGAACCAGAACCTTGCCTGCCAAGTGGCCACACTTCTTACCGCCATGTAGTTGGTCCTCGAAGTGTACAGCTGCAGCTCCATTCTCGGCAAACAGCTTAGCCAGCTTCAATACTGCGGAAAGACCACCGTGCCCGGTGTCTCCGTCTGCGACAATTGGTCGAAGATAATCAGTATAAGGCGTCTTCTTCCTGTCCTCGGGAGACATCTTCCTCCTTGCGTCATAGTGCTTTCTGTCGTGCAATTGCTGTGCTTTGAAAAGACGTTGCACCTGGTTGGGAACTGTGTTGTAAGGATAGTCACCGAAGTCGGGAGAAACCTCGTTTGTGCTAGTCAAGACGGAAGAACAGGCCCATCCAGATACATAGAGAATTTCTTGATGAGGTGCTTGCTGTGTCATCTGCACAGGATCGATGGCTCCCATTGTATGTACAGGCTCTCCCTTGGCAGCTCGTTCTTCCAGAAGATTGAATAGTTTCCTGGCCATCAACGAAGACGGGTAGACTTGTTGTAAGGTTCCTCGCTTGCTGACGACATCTTCTGCAGAATAGGGTCTTTTGATGCCCTTGTATCTGGGCGAAGCCCACCAATCTTGGACTTGTTTGACTTGGTCATTGAATACTGCATCTTCAGATTCTCCAACTTTCTCTTCCGTTGACAACAGCTGGAATGAGGATGTAGGATCTGCTGAAGGCAAAGGAGGACTGACCGACTTCAGAGATGCAGACATTCGAATCGAGCTCGCTGAGATGAAGCGAGAGGCAGGGCGAGCTGCAAGATGGGCCCTCGACAATGGCCGCCGCTGGAGACACTGGATGGTTGCCCGACGCATGCTGTGAGTTGTAGTGCACTCGAATTTCCGGTCGCAGAATCTTGAGGATATCTTCTCGCACTGCTGCCAACTGGCGGGTATTGCGGCCGTCACGGAGTGAAGGTCCAAGGGTCCATCGCTCCGGGCGTCATAACCGAAGCAACCGACACCTCGGCCCTCACCCCACGTTCGCAGCGGCCAGTGACAGCACCTCCGCATTCCCCGCAGCGCCTGTAGTGACGAAGGGCGCCTCGATATCTAAGGTGCTTCCTCGAGCCATCTTTTGTTATTGTCAGAAACAGTACCTGAGATACTGTCTTCCAGAACACTCAACATGACTTCAAATTCACGCACTGCCCTGAGGGCTTTCAGAAATGTCAAGGTAAGTGACACTATTGTCCCAGTCAATTCCGACACAGCTAACGATTCATGAACAGGCTACCAACTACCGCCCAACTCTGTCTCGTATGTAAAACAGATGCGCATCTTGATCGGAATACTCACAGTAAGGCGCAGAACAAGGCTTCGCAACAAGTACCGAGCCAACCCTCAAAGACACGCTTGCAAAAGTTATCCCTGCCAAACGTGATCTTCTCAAGCAAGTCAAGAGCCATGCTTCGAAGAGCATTGGTTCCGTGAAGGTCGAGAACACTCTTGGTGGAATGAGGTGCGCCTGATCCTCCAACTCGAGAACCCCATCAAGCTAAGCCCAAGCAGAGGTCTTACGGCCATGATCTGGGAAGGTTCAGTCCTCGACGCCAATGAAGGCATTCGCTTCCACGGCCGCACCATCAAGGACTGCCAGGAGCAGCTTCCGAAGGGCAAGACTGGATCAGAAATGCTGCCCGAGTCCATGTTTTGGCTGCTTCTTACTGGTGAAGTACCAACCACCAACCAGGTGCGCGCCTTCTCTCGCGAGCTGGCACAGAAGGCTGCATTGCCTGACTACGTCGAGACCATGCTGGACAACTTCCCGCCGGACATGCACCCCATGACGCAGTTCGCATGCGCCGTGTCTGCCCTCAACAAGACCAGTGTCTTTGCAAAGGCCTATGAGAAGGGATTGAACAAGGCCGACTACTGGGAGCCAACCTACGAGGACTCCATCTCCCTCATTGCCAAGCTTCCTACCATCGCAGCCAAGATCTACCAGAACTCTTACAACGGGGGTGGTGCTCTGCCTGCCCAGCCTGATCCGGAGCAAGATTGGTGTTACAACTATGCTGCCATGCTGGGCAAGGGTGGCAAGGAGAACGAAGGCTTCCAAGACCTACTCAGACTCTACTGCGCATTGCACGGCGATCACGAGGGAGGCAATGTTTCTGCCCACTCGACCCACCTTGTTGGTTCTGCTCTCTCAGACGCTTTCTTGTCATACTCGGCTGGTCTGCAAGGTCTTGCTGGTCCCCTCCACGGTCTAGCAGCTCAGGAGGTCCTTCGATGGATTCTGCAAATGCGGGACCACATCGGAAACGACTTCTCCGAGAAGGATGTCAAGGACTATCTGTGGAGCACACTTAACAGCGGACGTGTGATCCCTGGTTTCGGTCATGCAGTGCTGCGCAAACCCGATCCCAGATTCGACGCCTTGCTCGCATTTGGTGATGCTCACGAGGACATCAAGAACAACAGCCTGTTCCAGCTTGTCAAGACCAACTCGCAGATCGCGCCCAATGTGCTGAGCGAACACGGCAAGGTATGTTATATCCAACTCTTTTCGTAGTCCTCAATGCTGACTCCATGACAGACAAAGAACCCGTACCCCAACGTCGACTCCGGCTCAGGAGTACTCTTCCACCACTACGGTTTCCGCGAGACACTGTACTACACAGCCATCTTCGGTGTCAGCAGAGGCCTCGGTCCGCTCGCACAGCTCATCTGGGACAGAGCATTGGGTCTTCCCATTGAGCGACCCAAGAGCATTGATTTGAAGGGATTGTTGAAGGCCGCAGAGGCATAATCGGCGCAATGAATAGACGGAACATGACTAGACGTCCTGGGATGAAAGATATGGTAGATTTTGATTAGCATGGGCGGGCGCGGCCTTCAAAGACATGGTAGCGACAAGAATGAAAGCAGAAAGATTCCAGCAATGCCATGGGCAGTCACAGATCCGGGTTATTTCCTGTCCGCCGTAACCGGGCATGTTTGACACAAATCAAGGTACAGAGCGAGTATGATCGGAGTATGACGGGCACGACTAGATTCGATGGAGAGAAAAGACTGGAGAAGGTGTGCGGCGTCGTGTCACAGCCGCACTCGCCGATTCATTCATGCTGTTGTTAGAAAAGATCGTCCGAGTTGTTGATTGATCATCGTGAGTGCCAAGATGAGGACGAAAAGTTGATCAACCCAAATCGGAGTGCCTGCGATTCTGCCACAGGGGCTACCCTGCGTCTCTCGGAGTTATCCCTGATTGGCGGAAACGAAGGACAGCTGAGCTCCCTCGGTCGCGGCCTGAACAGCTCACCATCACATGCAAATACGCTCCGGGCATACAAATTCCGCCGCCACGGCGCGGAAGGGGCAGCGCGCGCAGTGAGAAATGACTGTCAGGATGCGGCCCCTCAATGTATCCAATAATTGCCCGTGGAGAAGGTCCTCATAAGGGACCGTGGTAGCGCCGCTCCAAGGACCATGTCCACTCGAATCCTCCATCACCGTGGAGAATACCCACAAGCTTTGACATCCGTTGCATCATAGCCGACTCTCACCAAGAGCGCAATCCTTGCGGATTCTTGAAACCTTTTCTCGCCGCGACCCCTCTCCCCTCTCTTCTTCCTTCATTCACAATCAACTGAGGATGGCGAGTCGATCGAATCGTTTCTTCCGCGCATTGGGATACGCCTCGGCCGCCGGTGCCGTCGGTGCAGGTGGTCTCTACACCATCTACAGACCCCGCGAGATCCCTGGTTCAGAGGCCGCTGCTGTTCCGCCGCCAACCTACGGCGAGGGCGGTGTCTTCAACCCTCCCAACTTCCCTGAGATCAAGTCTCGCGCCGCTCAAATCGCCGACCTCAAGGCTTCTGCAGGCGCCGTCACTGGTGCCCTGAAGGATGCCGGAAACAAGGTTGCCAAGGCTGTTACCGGCTCGTCTGGTGATGTCCAGGCCGACAACCAAGGTAGCAAGGGCGAGGAATACGATCTCTTGGTCATTGGCGCTGGTGCAACCGGCACCGGTATCGCCCTCGATGCTGCCACTCGTGGCTTGAAGGTCGCCATGGTCGAGAGAGACGATTTCGCCTCGGGTACTAGCTCCAAGAGTACCAAGCTCGTCCACGGTGGTGTTAGATATCTCGAAAAGGCTGTCTGGGAACTCGACTACAACCAGTGCGTTTACATTGATCCACTTGTACCATTGCTCTCCATGCTGATGACCCGTAAAGATACAAGCTCGTCAAGGAGGCTCTCCGTGAGCGCCGCTTCTTCTTGGATACCGCTCCTCATCTCTCGTCATGGCTCCCTATTATGATTCCTATCAACAAGTGGTGGCAAGCACCCTACTTCTGGGCAGGCACCAAGTTCTACGATTTCCTCGCTGGCTCTGAAAACATCGAAAGTTCCTACTTCATGACCAAGTCCAAGGCTCTCAACGCATTCCCCATGCTGAAGAAGGACAACTTGGTTGGTGCTCTTGTCTACTACGGTAAGTCCTAGGATTCTCAATCTCGCCTGTAACTGCATTTTCTAACAGCGGCAGATGGTGCTCACAACGACTCCCGCATGAACGTCTCTCTCGGCATGACTGCTGCTCTTTACGGTGCAACTGTTGTCAACCACATCGAAGTTACCTCTCTTACCAAGGACGAGAACGGCAGACTCAATGGTGCTCGCGTCAGGGATCTGGTCGCTGATGCCAACGGCAGCTCCGACGAGTTCAACATTCGCGCAAAGGGTGTCATCAACGCTACTGGTCCCTTCACTGACTCTATCCGCAAGATGGATGACCAGAAGGTCGCTGAGATTGTCGCCCCCTCTTCCGGTGTGCACGTTATTCTTCCTGGTTACTACGCTCCCAAGAACATGGGTATGATCGATCCTCACACCTCTGACGGCCGTGTTATCTTCTTCCTTCCCTGGCAGGGCAACACCATCGCTGGTACCACCGACACTCCTTGCGACATCAACCAAAACCCCATTGCCGGCGAGGAGGAGATCAACTGGATCCTCTCCGAAGTCAAGAACTACCTCCAACCCGAAATTACTGTCCGCCGCGGTGACGTCCTCGCCGCCTGGTCTGGTATCCGTCCTCTTGTCCGCGACCCCAACAAGGCCAAGTCTGAAGGTCTCGTCCGTAACCATCTCGTCACCACCAGCGACAGCGGTCTGATCACCTGTTCCGGTGGCAAGTGGACCACTTACCGTCAAATGGCCGAGGAGACTGTCGACGAAGCCATCAAGGAATTCAAGCTCACCACTGGTCCCCTCCCCAACCCCCCTCGTGTTTCCGGCTCATCGAGATTCAATGACGCTGCTACCCTCGATGGAAGCTGCCAGACTCACCAGGTCAGACTCGTCGGTGCTCACGGCTGGAGCAAGACTCTGTTCATCAACCTGATCCAGCACTACGGTATTGAGACCGAGGTCGCTCAGCATCTCGCCGAGTCCTACGGTGACCGTGCATGGCAGGTTGCTGCCCTCTGCGCCCCTACCGAGCAACGCTTCCCCGTCCGTGGCACCCGTATCTCCGAGCTCTACCCCTTCGTTGACGGTGAGGTTCGCTACGCCATGCGCCACGAGTACGCCGAGACCGCTGTCGATGTCATTGCCCGCCGTACCCGTCTTGCTTTCTTGAACGCCCAGGCTGCTCTCGAGGCTCTGCCCAAGGTTATTGACATGATGACCGAGGAGTACAAGTGGAGCAAGTCGAGACAGGACAAGGAGTGGAAGGACGCTGTTCAGTACCTCGGCAGCATGGGTCTGCCCAAGGGCAAGCTCTCTCTGACCCGCTCTGATGTCGAGTCCGGCAAGGTCGGCAAGTACACTGACGAGGAGTACAACCTCTACGCCCGTCACGGTAAGCACACTCCATACTCATAACTACCTACACCGACTCTTACTAACGCATTCCTCCCAGACAAGCCCCAAGAGCCCCTCGAGACCGACTCCAAGTTCGCTCACGGCGAGAACCCCACCATCGAGGCCGACTCGCCCGTCAACAAATAAGCAAGAAGCTGTTACGATTAAAGACACGAAGTCCACACACACAGAATAGGTGGTGGATACACACTTTCAGAAAGATGAAGAAGTTGTACATAATGCGAGGCATGGAACGTGGATGAGAAGAAAAAGCATCAAAGGCGCTCGAGAGCAGGAATCTTGGATTTATTGCGCCTGTCGTCCTATTTTCCTTCGACCTCTTTTTTCTCCCACACACGTTGGTTTTCATTGCTTCATCTAGGATACCTTACTTGAAATTTCCTACGTTTTTTTATCTCTATATTCTCGTTCCGCTCTTCCATCGCAAGTGATTGTTGTGGATGTATGTTATGGCCAAAAGTATTGGCCCGAGGGCGGCCGCTCGGCTTTGGGAAGTGTCTC
>ERZ794946.125-NODE-125-length-40495-cov-4.404476_pt1 | contig 40495 bp, 39 predicted proteins | sample MGYA00433072_ERZ794946 | MGnify/ENA primary metagenome ERZ794946 (study PRJEB30137, sample SAMN04331413) | food metagenome | isolation source: Y3 must sample point D1 replicate A | place: Australia: South Australia | collected 2014 ...
TTTTCCATACACGTTGATCGCGTGTCCTTGCACCTCCTTCACCTCACCTTCTGATACAAATTTCTCTTCGATAGAGGATCCTGACGACGACACGACCTTCAACCCTCACCACATACGCGCAAACTTTTCCCTATACCCCTACGAGCATTTGCTGTATTGTGATGACTGCCACCAAATCAGGTGCCCGAGATGCTGGGCAGAAGAAATCATGAATTGGTTCTGCCCAAACTGTCTTTTCGAGGTTCCTAGTAGCGTAGTCAAGACCGATGGTAACAGGTAAGGTAAGCTCAAGCGCTGTCTCTTGTCTAAGGACCAACCAAAAATACTGACTTCACATTAGATGTACTCGAAATTGCTACAACTGTCCAATTTGCACTTCCCCCTTGTCTATTAATGGTCTAGATTCTTCAACAAAGGATCATTTGGCCCCTCCTGATGCAAATCAACCGGCTGGTCCGTTCTTTCTATCATGCCCATACTGTGACTGGTCGTCGCTGGACGTCGGCATACAGTTCAGCAAGCCCACCAAAATCACCGACCAATTGGTTAGATTGCGTCAAGGAAACCGCTCGCCTTCGCCAAGCAGGACCAGGTCTACCAGGACCAGTCTCGCGCCCACAGACGAGCTATCTTCAACGGAACCGGACTCCACCCCGCCTTCTCAGCCATCACAAGACCGATTTGCAACTTTGGCTCGCTTCTACAAGGATCAGATGGCAGACTCGGCCGGTGCTGGTCTGAATGCATACTCGGACGCCGGCAACTTCAACTCTCCTAACAGTCTAGCACGCATTATGAGTATCTATGGCGGACTGTCCCACGCCGCTCTGAGAAAGGCTCGCGAAAAGCCACAGCCTATGCGTGAAGCTCTGGACACAACTGAGGGCCTAGAAGTGCTGTCGCATTCAGCTGATGCCGAAGCTGAATCTGTGAAGAAACTCTTCACAGAAGGCTATGAAGGAACCACGACCTTGTCACAACGCGTCAGTCATCCATACAACCACCATGTACACTTCAACGACCATCTCTGGCCCGTTGCTACACTTTTACGGACTCGCCGTAGTAAGCGTTGCCGTACCTGCCGCCATATTATTGCCCGTCCAGAGCCCAAGATGGGTAGCACACGCTACAAGATTCGTTTGCTGGCCCAGAACAACATTCCTCGTTTGTCTCTGCGTCTCCTCGCACCGACTGCTTCGTCAGCTCCTGCTTCCGCCTTTGCGCTTACCCCGGCAGCACTACAAGCTCAGCACAATACAGAGTATGAGCGGTTGAGACCAGGACTTCCCGTACAGTTCCTGCTCACCCTGACAAATCCTTTGTTCGAAGCCGTACGAGTCACACTCGCCACTCCGGCTACTACACCTGGCAATGTAGCTTCACGCGTTACTGTTCTCTGCCCTACTTTTCCTATTGGTGCTGCGAGCGATATGTGGGACCCAGACGCCATCTCCAGCGGCACAGCCAAGGACCAATCTACAGAAGACAGGCAGCCAGAAGCAGGCAAGGTCTGGGAAAAGGGCCGCAACTGGACGACTGTGGTAGTAGAAGTGGTGCCTGGCAGATTGGACAAAAAGACGGGTACCACTGCAGAGAAAGGTACAGGGGATGATAGCAAGGGTGCGGATGACGAAGTGCTCGAAATCCCGGTATTCGTGCGTGTGGAGTGGGAGGCAGAGGTCACAGCTGAGGACGCAGCTGCTACAGGGGCAGCCAAGGGAACCAAAGAGAGCAGGGAAATTGCTTTCTGGAGTGTCCTAGGTGCGGGCAAGATCGTGGAACCCTAGAAGGGAAGCAGGAAGTGTTTGAAGTTCTGTCTTTGTACTTGACATCGAGTTGAAGACTATAGTAGAGCATCGTACCACAATCACCATTTTTGCCTAGCATAAACCTGCTGTACATGAATGACCGCTCATTCTTGGTATGCCTAGCGAAGAGCTAATTCATGGTGAGTAGCATCAAGTCACAAATAATCAAAAAGGTACACAGACACATGTCAAGGTTGTGGAAACTCGCCAAGTCCTTTTTGAACAAGGCAGGCAATGGCGGATTAGCGATAAAATGCTGCTGCGAAAGGTATCCGTAAAAGAAATTGAAGCCGAACGCCAGTCCCTGTGCTTTTCGCTCTTTTTTCCCCAAAGTCCCATACGAAAAGAAAAAGAAAGATGCAACAACGCCGTGGAGGGTGATGAGAAACAACAAAAGCCAAGCAGCACACAAGTCAGGTCGTTTATGCGTCGACATCCATGTCTTCGGGTCCAGAGCCTCTGACCAGTCTTTGCTTCTTCTTTGCCTTGAGCTTCTGCTGGGCCAACTTTTGCTGTTCCAACTCCTCCTCCTCTTCCTCGTCCAGCTCGTCGACAACATCCAACATCTCGCTCTCGTCCTCGAGCAGCTTCTGTGCGGCCTCGCGCTCGGCAGGGGGGAGCAAGTGCTGGTTCTCTGCGACGAGCTTGCGGTCGGCCTCGAGGTCGCGCTCCTTGTTGCCGCGCATGCGGTTCTTGTAGAACTGGCGCTCGCGCTTGGCGCGGATCTCCGAGACGCGCTGCATGGCCTTGAGGGTGGTGGCGACGAGGTCGCGGTTGTAGCGGACGGGGACGTTGCGGCGGGCAGCAAAGGAGAGGGTGCTGTCGACGGTCATCTCCTTGCCGTGTGCGCGACGGAAGGATTTTGTCCAGGCCAGCTTGCGGGGGTTACGCTTCATCTTGAACTGTTGGAGGAGTGTGTTAGAACAGGATTTCCTTTCGTCAGAGAGTATCTTTTGTGCGACATACGTTCTTGTGGCATTTTGATCTGCAGAAGCGGAAAACGCGAGCATCGTTGCGTACAAAGGTGATACCCTTTGACGGGTAGCAGGGCTGCGAGCAGAAATAGCACGTCTCGATTCTGGGACAGGTGTCAGTAGGCGTATCAGAGGATTTGGGCAGGAAAAGTATGGCGCATACCTCATCTTGTCGTGTGTTGGTCAAATGTCAAGATGGATGGGACAATAATTCTTCTTTCTGCGGGCGAAACTTCTTTGGATATTGCGGAGTTGCCAAGACCCATCTGCGGCGAAGCAACAAGGGACCGGGAGACGGAGCTTGAGAGAGCCAGACCTCCGAACTTTTCTACGCCTGCCGTCGACCAAGTCATCGTCACATTCGCAGTCACTTACAAACACAAAGATCAACATGGCAACTGCTCTCGCCCTCGGTTTCGGAATCGCCGCTACTGCCTTCTTCGTACGCAATCTCTGGAATCTATGCGCTGCGACATTCAACTAACACCGTCTGACAGGGTCGCGCTGGCCTGGTGGCTTTCAAGCGCTACCGCGGTGGCACCAGCGCTGTAGGCAAGGCCTTTTACAAGGGCGGCTTCGAGCAAAAGATGACCAGAAAGGAAGCTGCTCTTATTCTCGAAACCACGTTCGTTCCTCCATCCCACACTTGGACTCCTTGGACATGTTCACTAACAAGCCCGGTACAGAGAACGCGGCCTCACTCGCGACATCATCCGCAAGAAGCACCGCTCACTCATGCTGTTGAACCACCCCGATCGCGGCGGTAGCCCTTATCTCGCCACAAAGGTCAATGAAGCGAAAGAGTTGCTGGAGAAGACGACATAACCGCCTCTGCCATATCACATCACCATCTTGTTTTACTATCGTCCTTGGAATCGCAGCGCGGCGTTGGTGGTTTTTGCCCTTTTCCTGCTCGGCCGGGCCCAATATCCCTCTACCAAAAACATACACCTCTTGTACAACATCCCCTCTCTTCATGAACAGAAAGAATCATTGTATCTGCATACCAAATAACTATACCGTTCGAGAATCTATCTTCCTCTGAACAACAAGAAACGCCTCGCTTTCTATCCATGTTACAGAACAAAACATCAAAATGTCCATCTCATGCTTATGCCTTTGTACTCAAGGTCTGGCCCTTCTCAACCATCTCCTCGATCAGCTTGTTGAAGTCTTGCCTGAGTTCAATGGGCACGACGTGTCCTTGACCATCAAAGAAAGCCTTGCGAACACCGCCTTCCTCGCCACCCAATCCGTTCAACAACATCTCTGCATGAGGGAATGTGATCATGCGGTCCTTGGTACCATGCAAAACCAAAATACGCTCTCTGCCCACCTTATCGCCAATCTCCTTCAACTGCACATCAGTCTTGTGATGCCAGCCCGCAGCAATCGCCTGTGCCATGAATCCAGTACGGTTAAAGTATTGCGGCATCTGACGTTTGGCGACTTCCTGTGCGGCAAAGCGATCGCCATTGGTAGGGAAAGGCTCAACCTTGTACTCCAGGCAGTCCGGGGCGTCGAGGAAGGCTTCGGTGTAGATGTTGTGTTTGACGTGGGCGAGTTGGTCGTCCAAGCTACGGGGAATGAAGAGGTTGATGCGGTTGCGTAGATTTTCGATGAAGCCGACCGTGTTGACCAGACGGGGTGCTGTGGAGATGAGGTTGAGTGTTGCGATGCGGCTGGGGATCGTGTATGCCTGTTTTGGTTCGAGTCAATTTCTGAAGCCTTGGTTGTCAAGAGTTCTTAGATGCCACTTACGAGTTCTTGAGCGATCATGCCTCCCATACTGATACCGACGACATTTAGTTGTCTGTCCTTTGTCCAGCCGACGTGATCGATCACTTCGAGAAGATCCTTGGCCATTTCCGAGGTCGAGTAGCGTTGCATCGGCTTGCCGCTCTCACCCATACCGCGGTTGTCAACAATCAGAGACTGGTACTTTGATCCTTGGGTGTGAGAGAAGTCCTTGGTCTGTCTTTGCCATGAGGTCTTGAGTCCACCAAGTCCCATAATCCACTAATATCACAGCGTATGTCAGAATTCAGTGCCTATGTTCCACGACGTGTGGAATAGAAGATCTTGTTGTGAAGGGTTAATGAAAGCCCAGCCATGATCACAAATCCGTAGATCCTTCTTCTCGGGAACATGGGACCAGAATACATTGCATGAGCGAAAATGAAAAAGACACTTACCACCATCTTATTCTCACCCTCGCCATGTACTTCCCATGCTATATCTAGGGGACCACCTCTACCCTTAGCAACAGACAATTTGCCCTTGGACTGCGGCTTGAGATCCCATGTAGTGTACGGGAACTCAGGATGAGCCTGAACTTCTGCAGCAGAAAGAGGCCTGAAAAATCGTAAGCCTTTGATCACACATCATGACAGAAGTCTCTCCAGTGACACAAGTGAACCCCGACTCATGGGTATGATCGTGATCACACGAAGAAGGTTTCCAGTGGTATCATCCCCGTTGCGATTGCGATTGGGCTCGGATTGCCGACCGATAGGCAGGACAACGTACATTATGTTGTATATTTAATGAAGAGCTCGTATGCTCGTTAAACGCGACAAGAACAGAAGGTCGTGCGGATCAGGGAGATGTACAATTTGTTGCAAGTGGAAGAGTTCAAGGTAGATCTGTCTTTGACGAAGATGTGGTTGGATGATCGGCGGCGGGTTCTTGTCGCGTGCGTGGGTGATGGACGGAGGGAGTCCGTGCTGTTGTCAAAAGAAATGCAGAGATCAAAAGTTGAGCTCTCCCTCTCTTCCCTCGACCTCGCGCATTTTTATCCTCTCGAAATGCTTGGTTTCTGCTCAAGCTATCCAAGCACCTGTGATCGGTGCAGATACGATTGTAAGTGAGTGTTTCTCGACTTGCTTTACGCGCGTATTGTCTTCTTTAGGCTCGTTCGTGGCTTGAATCCCTCGTCTTTCCTGCACCAAGACTCGCAAGGGTATGAGCAAGTAAGCAAATACATGAAGACCTTGCTAACGACTGAGCCATGTGTTACAGCATTCACAGATACTGCTGATGGAGTCCGTAACTAGTTTTGCGTCTTGATGGCCAATGCCAAGCTTTGATATTAACTATGAGCTCGCCGACGCCAATAGGCAGAGGTCGATCAAGCTAATGAGACCTTCACCACCCGACCGGCGAGCTTGTACAAAATGCTATGTAGGTATTCCTGGCATATCAAGGTGAGTGGTCGAGCTCTAGCGTCTGCAATATCGACAGTAGACGCGAGCTCAAGACCTTCTTCTCTTCCTTTACCAGTCGCTCTCCTCTCAATCCGCCATGATGTCCTCCCGTCATTATCTGCATGTTCTCCCTTTCGTTCGTCTCTCATGAATGCCTATCGTTACGAACAGAAGAAAAAGAGAATGCTCGCCTCGAAAACAAAGATAAGAATGGAGATGCCGCAATAACAACAAACGCCACCCATGTCAATCCAGGACCTCGCCAACAGTCAGCACTTGACATTGTATTGGCCGAGACTGGTGCCCAGTGTCGTATATTAGTCATCCAAAAGGACAACAGAGAATCCTCATACCCATGCAGGGACTTTACAGAGCCAAACGGAGACGATCCAATCGTCGAAACCAAAATGAAAAAGACCAGGGACATTCGGAATGCCTGAATGAGGAAACACCGCTTATGCAGAGCCCATACGCAGAAGAGCCTCAATGGCTTCACGCTCTTGGGTAGTTCGGTCAATTTCCATGGGTGTTGTACCGTGGCTTGGTGGTACCTGGTTGACGCTGCCTCTATGCTGAGTGTAACTCATCGCAGATGGCCTTCTGACGAACTGTGGTGTGGATCTCGCCAGGAACGACGACCTAGCACCGCCAGCACTACCGTACACGGACGGACTTCTTGCTTCTTGTATGGATCCTGGGATACTGATGAGGTTATAGTTCCGTCTGGCGCCAGGTGAAGCCGCAGTCGACACAGAAGCCTTGCGTAAAGCATCCGCTCCCATGGCAGCCCAGTCCTCTTCTTCGGTCTCGTCACCCTCACTGTCCGAAGTTGCAGATTCGTCTTCGGACATGGCAGAAGAGGAGCCGTCAAGAGACATCTTGTCGGCCTCGTTCTCCTCCATACTCATGTTCTCGAGGTGCTCATCGTAATGAGATGCCATCGAAGACTCTGCCCAGCTGTTGAGCTGCTGATTCTCGCGAGGTTTGAACGAGCCAGGGAAGCCGGACCCACTGTAAGAAGCCGCGTAGCTTCCAGGCTCGCTCGGTGGCGGAGACAGCTTTCCGTCCTTGAAGCTCGAGCCCAAGTCAGGACGCTCGCCCTTTGTGTGTGCGTCCCATCGACCCCAACCCACCTTTTCAAACACAACACTACCGTCGACACCACCTCCTGCACGATTCTCTAGGCCGGCGACAACTAGCCTACGGGCCTTGGCTGGCGGTATACGTGAGAAGCCAGGCACCGACTGAGTCAAGCAAGCCATGACGTGTCTGATCGCGATAGGACCGTGTCCGAGCATGATGCCTGGCAAATGGTGCTTGGCGAGCATGGATGCGGTGATGGACTGTGAGGCATCTAGTCCCGATAGAGCACCCTTGCTGAGAGGAAGAGGCTGACGAGAGTTGTCCTCGCCATCCATATGGATCGGAGGCGGCGAGCGTAGACCTGCCTGAGCGGCGGCAGGCAAGCCCGGAGATACGGAGTTAGGAGGTGTAAGTGGCATGCCGATACCGTGTTTGGCAACTGCGGCAGAGAGGTTGCTGACGGTGGAGTGTTTGGCCATGCCGCCGGAGTAGGATGGAGAAGCAAAAGCCATGGTTATGGCAGAAGTCGCAGGGTGAGCCATATTCGCGAGTGTTGCTGGATGCTTCTCTGCGCCACGAGATACGAGTCAGACAGACTAATACGTTGATGACGTATGGATCAGGGCGACGATGGCACAAAGCAAGAGACAAAAGGTTTCTGGGTGATTGCTGCCTGGTATGACTTACACCGACGATGGATAGGAGACCTGGGGAGTCTTTATGGTGTAAGGGTGGGTAAATTGCTGAGTGGTTGTGTGCGCGACTTGATTCACGTAATCTAGGTACGCGAGATACACAGCGGGGTACGCGATTGCGGACTCGATCGATGAAACAGCAGGGTTGGTATTGTTGCAGGAAGCAGGAGAAAGAGGATGGAAATTATTCAGTGCGATAATAGCAGAGTACTCGAGTAATTAGCGAAAGGAAGAACTTGGTTATCACGTAGAAGGAGCAAGGTAGTCAGCAGTTGCGCCTGCCTCATGATTTGAGCGTGGTCTGTTGATTGGTTATCACATCGAGGTGGCCACCATATGGGGTAACCGCACTCGGGCCATGGAAGTCTAACTCTGTCCATTTGTTCCATGCGCGTTGCGCATCTTGCGAAAGACTATGTCTCGCGGGCGAACTATTACCGCTCAAAGCACACACGTGTACTGCACCTTCCAGTTCACCTTTGACTCACATAGGACTTTGAAACCACTGCCAGAATCCTTCTGTTATCACGTTGACCGATGTCGCCACGCCTCCGAGGGGTCAACCGCCCTCATCATCGGGTTCCGTCTCCGTGAGGCACGATTTCTCCCGAATCCCGACCGCAAGCCCCACGCGCGTCACTCAATGAGCTCTAGCCACTTCATCCTTCACCTTTGACGACCTGGACCCCGCAGCTGCTCGCAGAGCAGGACTGAGGGTTCCGTGGCGGTTCACCTGCTGCTGCACTCTGCCGAAAGGTTATCACTGTGCCCCTTTGAAGAGCTGAACTCAAAGCGCGTGAACGCTAGAAATCGGCGGTTCCGAGGTGTCTGGCCTGAACTGGCCGTGCGTCGAGACAACCAACGGAGAAGGGAGGGAGTTCATGCAAATCCACGATCTCTCGATTGCCATGAACTATTGAACAGTTTCTAGTGCTCCCAAGACCTGATCACAAGGCACTCTTACAGGCCGTTTCGACAAATGCCTATCGTCTGGCTTGCGACGACGTCCCGTGACGCTTCCTGGCAACAACCTTGTACTGATAGGGAGTACCTTATCAGATCTTGGAAGGTTGGCGCACAATCACCGCCTACGTCAAGCATTCCTTCCACACCGAAGAAGTGAAACAGTTCAATCAAACTGTCCTGTGTCATGTAATTGGAGGCTTTGGTCGGACAAACGGATTTCGATACGGAAACAAGTGTACCCGAGTCCTTCGCAGATGACTGAGGAAGATTTTGACCATCTCGAATTGCGGACCGGGTGACCCGGCTCAAATTATACGACCTCACAAACATGAAGAACATAGCAACAGGCATCGTCAAAGACATTGTCACTGGTCTTGAACGATGAAGAGTTTGTTGTTCATGTATAATTCATTGTATTTATGTAGGTCATAGCGAATGGTAAAGCAATAGCAATCAAAGAGTGTCCAATGGCTTCTGGGCCAGAAATCAGCATGAGCTTCGACCAGTTGCACAGGCATGTGGACAGAAAGAACCCACGTTCAAATCCACGAGTTCATTTCGTCGTGATTGGTCATGGCAGATTGACGCTTAGTGCTGTTGTTTGTCAATATCTACACGGATACAAAGACATTCTCATCGATACTCACGCCGCAAGAGGAGCAACCGCAGTTGCTGCAGCCAGATGTGCTGCAGCAGTTGGAGCAAGAGCAGGAAGGCATGTTGATATTGATGTTGAAATAAGTGATATTGTGATTGTAGATTTCGGGTTCTTGCAGGACGAAAAAGAAGAAGAGCGAAAGACTCGAGCATTTATATAACCTCGAATGGTCAGATATCTCTCGCATGCTTCCTCGATATTAGCCGCCCACCGCAACATCCCAAGCCTACCTACCCCTCACGATAATGCAGCAACACACACGAAAGACCCGAGAGCTAGACCGAGCATGAAGTATATTATACATCACAAAAAGGTAGACCGGCGAATCGTCAAACATGCCAGAGTCACATGCGAGAAGCGAGCGCCAAGGCAGATGGAAGGTGTGCCAGCGCAACAAGTCGATTGGAGGGCAACGAGTCGGCAACGATCAACCAACACATTGCTCGCAAGCCTCAAGTTTCCACTCTCATGCATGAACAAGGCGCTCGAGACAAGATCTCATGAGACCCTCACATAACCCACCTCGGATTCTGTTCACCACTCGGGTGACCATCTCCGCCGTCATTTGACTGGATGGAAGAAACGGTAATGTGGTTGCCTTGATACTACGAGGCATTTGATACGAATGCAAGATGAGATATAATATTCGGCATTAGTAAATAGTATTAGAAAGAGCAAAAGCTGCTATCGGGTATCTGAAAATCATGATCGTAAAAAACACACCGCTCCAAAGCGAGGCCGTAATCATACAGCGGTAGACTCCCCTTCTCCGAGTCGTATCCTCGGTCTTAACGGACGATGCCATTGGTCTCCAGTCCAACCTTGAGCTTCTTGCGACAATCGGGACAGTACCACTTGGCTCGTCGTCCAGGCAGGTCTGTGAGCTCAACGCATTCAAGGTGGAACCACTCCTTTTCGCACTGTTAAGAAGTCAGTCAAACGTATCAGGTATCGAAATCAAGCTCCAAACTTACAGTATCGTTGTCGCAGGCGATCATGGTGCCATGACTGACATCTCCACAGATACAATAACGCGGCTCGTCAGGATCGATGTACTCTTCTTCAACGACAGGGGTAGCGGCCTCTCCCTTGGCCTCCTTTGGCTGTTGGGCTTTCTTCTTCTTGGAAGCACCCTTTGGTTTGCCTACTATGACCTTTGTACCATTTTCTTCAGCTTGGAGAACTCCCTGAGGTACCTTCTTGCGCGTTGCCCGTTTGGAAACCTTAGTGTCCGCAGCACCAGGCGGTTGTATAGGTACAGGAGATTGTGGTTTGTTATTTGCAGCACCAGGCAGTGAGGCGTTTGAGTCGCGACGTAAGCTTTGCCGTTTGACAGCTGGCTCGGCAGATGCAGCTTTGGTGGCAGAACGCTTGATGGTGATTGTGGTCGGTCTCGTAGCTCTCGTGTTTGCAGCAGGAGTTTGGGCGGCCGCCTCGCTTGGTCCAGCTGGAGGCTCAGGCTGAGCAGAGCTGCGTTGGCTGCGCTGTGTCTGTTGACGTGCAGATATACGCGGACCATCGGCAATGGGTGTGCTGACATTTGCTGGAGAAGAGACATCTTTGGCAGCAGCAATGGCGCGAGTGGAGATGGTGATTGTAGGCTTGTCCGAAGGGGGCGGAGCACCAGCGCTCAATTTGAGCTTCTTGGGCTGTGGACCAGGGCGAGGGAGGGAGAGAACGTCGGGGGATTCCACAGCAGGCTCTTTTGAAGGTAGTGCAGCTGCAGGAGTCGTAGCGTCGCGTTTGCGCTTTCTTGTTGTGACTGGTTCAGCAGCTGTCACGGGCTCCACGTTCTTGACTGGGTGATGTACAGGAGTTTCGGTGACAGGGTCAGGCTGTGCTGGCGCTTCAACAACAGGTGTTTCCTCAAGCGGAACGGATTCGGGTACAGCGGCAGCCTTTGGCTTAGCCTGCTTCTTAGGCTTTGGCTCAGGCTTGCTCTTTGGCTCAGGAGTTGGCGCTGACTGTTGGACAATAGGAGCTTGGATAAGCTCTGGTTCTTCAGCAGGTACCTCTGGTTGAGCTTGAGGTGGTTCCACTGGTGGCTCGACTGGTGGTTCAGCTGGTTTACTAGATTGTGGTTGTGCCTGTGGTCTTGATTTTGGCTTTGATTGTGCTGCCTGTAACTTTTGTGGTGTCTTCTTCTCTTTGTTCTGCTCAGTGGGTGGTTGTAATCCTAGTTTGAGAGCTTCAGCCTCCTCTTCCTTGAGTCTTTCACGTTTGAGTTTCTTGGCTTCGTTGAGCCGCATACCACGATTGATGAGAGCGGCATCCTCGTTGTCGTCTGGCAGCTCTGGTCCAAGCATCTTGGCAGTCTCGGCCTGTTGAGCGTCGGTGATATGAATGCAAGTGGGGTCTGTCCATGTGGCAGGGTCAAATTCGTCGATGAATTCTTTGCCTGAAGCCTCGGCTTCCGCTATCATCCGTCAGTATTGGATCAGTAGGAGAGTAGAACTCGTAAACATACCCTTAGCCTCTTCCATAGCAGTCACACCTCTGCCGAGGTTCTTCAGCTCGCGATTCCTCATGGCGGGTGATGGTAGCCAGATGGCGTTCTTCTTCATTCTCTTCCGCAGCGTGGCCATCTCGTACTCGGTCAATCTCTTCCATGGTAGCCACTTCGAGCCCTTCGCCACGTCTGGAGGAGGAGCGGTCAGAGCCATCAAGGCGTTCGACGTGCTTATACCAGCAACGGCTGAGTGTGCATTGGTGCCAGAAGAACCAGGCACACGGACGCGGGGAGTTTTCTGTGTAGTCTCTTTGGGCTCTGTAGCAGGCTTGGGAAGCTTCGGAGTCTTTGGTGGTCTCCCAGTGGAAGGCTTGTTACGCGATTTGTCATGGTTGGGAGAACGAGGCGGTGGAGAGGGAGAGGGAGAGAAATCGGATGGTGGAGGAGAGTCTGGGTTCGGCGGTGGCAGAACCTCGCCAGGGACCATGATCTTCTGGGCTCTGACACGCGGAGCGGTTCCGGTGCGGTGTTGAGCAGTGCGCTTGTCGGCCTGCTGTTGTGCTTGGGCGTTCCTTCTGAGCTGAGGCGAGGTGAGAGCAGGATCAGGCGTCGCATCGCGTTCGGGTGGCATGGGCAAAGCCTTTAGTTTCTTCTGCACGAGCTCCAGTCTTGCGCCGTCCTTGATGACTGTCTCTTCCAGGCGGATGGCCTCTGCAGCCGACATGCGCTTGCATTTCTCCAGCGACTCGTACGCATAGCTGATATCTTTACGCAACCCGGCCGAGTATTCGGGCGTATGTGTTGTTGTCTGTGGGAGGCAGGCATATTCGGAGAGAAGGTCGTGGATCTTGAGCTGAAGCTTGTAGGCTTGATGGTTCAGAGTCTTGATCAAGAACAGCGACCTAGCGACACTCGAAGGGAGGTGTTCGGTGTAGGTCAGGAAGTCGGACAGAGTCGCAGCCAGGTCGGGATCGATCTGTCGGCCGGAATCCAGCTCCATGGCCATGTCGAGGTGTTCCATCTTTGCAGCCGCGCATTTGACGCAAGTCAAGAATCAGGACGCGCAACGCGTAACTTGGAAGGAGCGACAGACGGGGGGCGGCCGATCAGCATGAGCTTCCCCGGATCTGGGCAACAACTCGCTCTGACCACTTCACATGCAGACATGTCAACCATATTAACTCCACCTACTACTCTATTATCTTGACACTTTCTGACAGAATCAACCAACCATCATCTCAGGGAAACACGCTGTGATTTTTCATTGAACCCTGAAGCATCCGGACTGATCCTTAAATCGCCTGTATGTAGGCGTGCGGCAAGCGACTTCCTCTATCTCAATGGAAGCCGCAATACGCTGGTCTCCCCTCTCAACTCCTGACCGAGCCCGCTTTTTGCTTGCAGATGTCGCTGGAAACGCTCTCACTCTATACGAGGCAGGATCCTTGAACAGACATGGCATTCAATACAAACCGATAGCCCGCCGCGAGAAAGTTAACAACTTTACCGCTTTCGATTGGTCAAAAACAGATGACTCTCTTGTAGCACTGGGCCTTTCGTCTGGCAATGCCGAGTTATACAGGTTCGATGGATCCGATTCATCCGATCCTGTTGCCCTTTTCAACATCAAGACACAGCGAAGATGCAATACTATTGCCTTCAACACCCAAAACCTCCTTGCTGTGGGCTTAGATCGAGTCAGACACGATAATTGTTTGACTGTTTATGACATCGAATCCAACGATGCCTATTCAAGATTGTGTGTTTCTGAAGCTGTGACAAGTCTTCGCTTCTTTCCCAACCATCCACAGCAGATGTTGGCTGCTGTTTCGCGTCAGACAATTCGCCTGTACGATCTGAGAGGTAGGCTCAAATATTCATCCAGGCATATAATCATGTTTGAAGTCACAAGCTAATCTTGCATACAGATTCGTCAACCAGTACAGCAGGACTGGGAAATTGTGGTATCACAAAACTGGTCAACAACATTGCTATCGATCCCTTGGATGAGAACTACTTCGCCTCAGGTGGATCGACGGGTGATCCGTCCGTCACGGTCTGGGACAAGCGTTACCTATCGCGTTCAAATAACACGGTAGGTGCCGATGCTACCAACAATGGTGCCGTTCTCGATCTTCGACCAGCCACGGACAACAGTCAAACCACCAGTGTCTGGAGTATCAGATATTCAGGCCAAAAGAGAGGACGTTTCTGTGTCTTGTCCAGTACCGGAGAAGTCAAGTTGTATGACACAGCGCAACACAAAGTACATTCGAAGCTACGATCAGCCTCTGTGAATTACTACGGAGGCAATCCCTGGAGCCATCCCCACTATGTTTCACGGACACATAATTTGCGAGATTCCGAGACCGGGTCGCGAAAAGATAGAGGAGCCAACAGAGTCATTGCATTTGACTGGATCTCGATAGACGACCAGGATCGTCAGGCCGTTCTAGCTCTGCACCCGAACCGCGATGTCGACTTGATATATACTCCGGACCCCAGTCACATCAGTATGACAGGCCGAGGTGATTTGTCTATCTGCAACAAAGCACTATCGGTATACGAGCCAAAGGAGCAGCATAAATCCGTCGCTCAGGAAATAAAAGCATTACGAAAGACTTCTGAAAATGCAAGCTCTACGCAGGATGAACAATACACCTCTAAGCCACCCAGCCCAACCAATGGACCAGCTCAACTAGACCATCGCAATCTCAAATCATTGAACGGATCGACCCGTGCTGTGGCGGCTAGGACGGAAGAATGGCTCGATGATAGTTTGAGTAAGGCACCAGAAATTCTGCATAATAAGAGGGTCGTAGACCTGTTAGCTATCTCGAATGTGTCGCGGAGACGTTGTCAGGAGGGCTACCTTTTCGATCCTCGAAGAAACATTGAGATCGTTGCCGAGGATCCGGCACTGGTCAAGCTTTGGGGCACCATTAAGAGGCTCGAAGACTTGTCTCGAGACGGCGGTATGGCTTCGGAAACGCTCGATTTGAGCTACCTTGGTGTAAGCAACATCTGGGAAGGCAAGCTAGGCAATGGACCGAATAGAGTGACGTCTGCCCATAACGCGATGCCAGAGCGTTTCGAGGACGTGGTAGCCGGCATCCTCGAACGCCATAGTCTGCCAGAGTTTGCTGGGATCCGTACAGAGAAGCCGGAGCAACGACAACTCTGCCTGGCCTTGTGTGGCTGGGACTTCTCCCATGAACACACAAAGGAGCGATGCGACTACCTCGTCAAAAAACAGCGTTATTACGAAGCAGTGGCAACAGCAATGTTCAGAGGCCGCAAGACGATCGCTCTCGAGATTCTACGTGATCTTATCAGGGAAAGAACGATCCAGAACATAGGACTGGGAGCCCTGATAGCTTCAGACTCCCTCAATGACGAGCAACGCGAGATGTGCCGTTGGATGGAGGAAGACGCCACAGACCCATACCTCCGCTCCCTTCTCATCTACCTAGCCAGTAATGATTGGCTGGACGTTGTCCATAAACTCGACGCTGACATCAAGCTCTCCGACCGCCTCGGTATCGCCATCAAACACCTCGGCGACAGCCAGATCTCTACCTTCTTATCCCAAACCAGCAATTCCCTGATCGGCGCCGGCAACGTCGAAGGCATACTCCTCACCGGCCTCGGCGAAAAAGCAATGGAGCTCTTCCAATCCTACATCCGCCGCACCTCTGACCTGCAAACAGCAGTGTTGGCCACAGCATTCACAAACCCCCTTTACGTCGACGACCCCCGCTGGGAAATGTGGAAAGAGACGTATTTCCTACACATGCAGTCCTGGCGTGCGTTTATCGAGCGCACCAAATTCAGTATGCAACATACCCGCCGCGCCGTCACCAGAGGAGGCAACAAACTCATTGCACCACCGCCTCGACAACTGGCCCTCCGCTGTGCCCACTGCCAACACTCTCTGGCCAAAGAAAACGCAGCACACACACATCAAGCACATGGAACTAGCACGCCAGCCAAGGGAACACAAGCACAAGCTCGTATTGCAGGACCAGCTGCCAGTGCAGGCACAGTGTGTCCGCGCTGTGGCCGCCATTTACCGCGTTGTTGTTTGTGTATGCAATGGCTCGGTGCCCCCGAGCCCACGCGTGCAAAGGAGGTGCAGAGTGGAGAAAAGGAGACGGATGTGTTGAGCAAATTCATCACGTTCTGTGCTAGCTGTACGCATGGGTTTCACGCGCATCATGCCAGGACTTGGTTTGCCAGGCATGCTATGTGTCCCGTACCGGATTGTCGTTGTTTGTGCGGATTGAAGTGAGGTGTTTGCGGTGAGAAGGCATGGATATCAGGGTCCGGGAAATAGATTCATCGAAGCGTACATGTTTCAGAAGAACGCTGACTGTGTGGGCGTGAGACTAGATGATGAGAAAAAGTGAAATGAAAATGCTGCATTCTTCTCGTTCAATCTGCTACATGCATGCTCCTTCTCTTGCTATGCTAAACTGACGACGACGAATTTATCTTTTTAATAGGAGAAGATGAAAAGTGGCGAATGTATCCTCGCTTGATTCCCCTTCAAGGAGCCACAGAAGCCCAATCTATCCACAGACCTGCTATCCGTATTTTTCTGACCCAAGATGTGAAGGGAAAGAGCAACGAAATTGTTGGCATTATTGCATGACAGCATGAAACGGGTAGAGATTCATGCAAATGTCGGAATTGGGTAAGCTGACATGGTAGACGCGAGATGACTTAGAAGGTCTCCTCCTCGATCAACTCGCCCTCTTCATCGTCAACCTCTGCAGGGATCTCAAAGCCCTCCTGTGAAAAAGAAAAGATCAGTCAGTGCCATCTCCCTCGGTCTCAGCATCAGAAAGAGAACCTACCTCGGTCGAGTAGAGAATAGTCTGTATTTGCTTCAAGAGACCGCCCTCATCCTTCTCGAGCTCGGGCTCGGCCTCCATGGCGCCCTGGACGAGCAATTCGATATCCCGGAGCTTGCTGAAGTAGAAATCGCGCTCACGCTCCAGACCCTGAACAGTCTCCTTAAGTGCGTTGTTCTCTTGTGTCAGAGCGGCGGTCTGCGCACCACCTCCTGAGCTTCCTAGGGGAGTGCGCGTTCTTGCGCCAGCGGAGGATGCGGCGACTGCGGGGGCACGTCTCGTGGCCGTGGATGTGCGGGCAGAGGGAGCGGGAGCTGGACCGCCGGGTTGACCTTTTCTACGGGCCAGAGCGTCGTAATCACCACCTGCAACGGGGAAGAAATCAGTCAATGTTAGATGGTGTTTGGACATGGAGGTATGGCGTACCAGGGTAGTGCTGGTCCCAGAAGCGCTTTGTCCACTGCAGGAACTCCAGGTTGTCCTGCATCTTGCACTTGACTAGCATTTCGACGGGGATGGGGCGGTCGATGTGGTGCTTGCGGAAGGTGTTGCTCAGAATCTTGAAGTTGTCCAGGTAGGCATAGTCGGCGGTTGCGTTGAACTTGACACGAGCCATGGGCACATCGACTGGAGGGATGAGAGTCAGCTGGGTGGAAAGACAGCGGAGGAAGTGAGGAGAAAATTACGGAAGATGCTGTCGTAGATTGCGCAGAATGGCGCACTGAATGCAGTGTTAGCTGGGGTGTTTGGAGAGTCGAGTGATGGACATGTTCATACCCGGTACCGCATTGCTCGACACGGGTGAGGTTGAGGGAGCAGAGGCTGTTCATCCATTGCAGGAGCTCTTGTCTGTAGCGAGCAGTTAGCCATGGGTTGCGCCTCCCCTGATATGCGCCGGCCAGGCAGATGCACATGCCTTGATTCGCCCATGTTGTGTGTATTGTGTGCCTTCTCTTTTGGAGTGTTTGATGTTGTATGCGAGGTGTGAAGTTGCCGAACGAGAGTTGTACCGAAAAGGGTGTAGAGATTACAAAGGTTGTATGTGGACAGAGTCAAAATGTCAAAGTTGCCTGAGTCCAAACTAGCACAGGCCGGGTGTTTGGTTTCTGACGCCGAAAACACTCCCAAACAACATGCCGCCCCGCCCATTCGCTACTGCCAAGCCAATGTCATTTCACCCCAACTCACCACCCTTGTCTTTCATGTGACAGCTATTTGATCTACTCTCGAACTTGCCATTCATTTTTCCGTCCAGCGTCATGAACATCTACAATCTTCAGGGAATCATCTGCACTTCATTCTGCTGTTACAATCTTGCAATATCACCATGGCTCTGGAGCTCTTCACAATAGTCATGCTACTAATCATCTGGCTTGCTCTTACGTTGCAGCAGTAATAGTAGTGTGTCGTACGCCGATTGACCAAACCTCAGGTGCTTCATGTCAACTTTTCAGCAAACGTACCCAGTTGGTTTGGTTGGAAGAAGTTTGAGAACCTGAAAAGGCAGAGCTTTTGATATTTTGTAGTTTCATATCCTCGTATGTGTGAGGTCGTCCAGCCTTCTTTGCCAGACTTTAAAAGTCTCTTTTGTTCCTCAAGCGCCCCTAACGCCTGAGCTTCGACCTGATAGCATGAATCCATCTTTGCTTTCCCATAAAACCTCGGTGCTTCTCGATGTCGGACATGCAGCGAGCGGCTGTGTTGATACGATCCGGCACCGTCAGCCTGCCAATGAAGTATCTTGCGTGCATAACGTAGATTTGTCCTTGTTGAGAGTCCTAGCCGGTCCAAGGGTCGTCTGTCCTTGCGAGTCTTGTTTCTCGTATAGCTTCTTTTCTCAACTCATCTCCACATCCTCCTTCTTCGATTTGTTGTTTGATGAGATCCAGAGGACGTTGTTGCATCTGATGAGGACCTGACCAAGGCTACCACCGGACTTTCCATCAATCCATTCCTCGGCGTTCGAAAGCTGAATGTTCATGTACGAGTCGACCGAGACAAGCAGACCAGTGTATTCTTGGCCCCACTTCAGGCGGATGCGCACTTCGTCGTTGACGCTGTATTGTTCCGTGTTAGTGATTTCGTCGTGGAAATTGATACGGTCGCAGGGATGGGTCGACGAACAGTGATTGCAGCATAGGCCGCGGGTTCAAGGGAACGAACTGCAAGTGAGTCAGCAAAACATCTCGAGTACTTTGCGCGACAAGTTCCGACTCACACTCATGGTGTTGGTATAATGTCGTTGGCTTGTGGTGATAGGCGCAATACCAAAGTCGCGCTTCAGATGGTCAAGCTGCCTTCAATCGCCAGTCGCGAGCTTGGGCCACCTTAAATCGACGGCGAATCCCGGGTTATCAAGTCCAACTTCATGTGCTGTCTTGAGGTTCAATCATGAGACAAGACTACCAAGTGAACGAACGATCGACCTTCGACAAGTTGTTATCAGAAGTTCTGCTACAGCAAAACATTATGGCAATCTCAATCAAGTTTATCAAGGTCGAAATTTTGATCATATCACAAAAGTACTGTAGGTAACCAGGCTCTCAGAGCTGGCAAGAACACCAATCAACTTCACCATAAGGACTTTGAGAACGGACACATGTTAACTTTCAAAATTGCAATTTTGCTTTCGCACGGAGACGACTAAGTGGTGACAATGGTACATGAGTGTGTTCAGCACGCTCGGAGCAAGGGCTCATGGGACCACCAGAGAGATTCATTGACAGTTCCCCTTTTCAGATCCTTGCCGTAACTGCTTTTTTCTCTTATAGGCCGATATGCAGCAACGGCCTTACTCTCTTCGTAGGAGTGAGTTGATTTAAGCACCGAGGGTGGGGAAGTCCGACGAGCTGGTGACGTTGGGGGAAGCACCGGTGCGGGCAGCACGGGGAGCGTTCTCGCGGGGGGCACCGCCTCTAGGGGCACCACCACGGGGACCACCACGGCCGCCACGAGGGCCACCACGGGGACGGTCGCCGCCGCGACCACCACGGCCACCACGGAATCCAGAGTCCTGGGACTGGGACTGCTCCTCCTTCCAGGCCTGGTCAATGTCGAGGAGGTTCTTGTCCTTGCGCTCCTTCTGCTTCTTGGCCTTGCCAGCGGAGGGAGCAATGAAGTTCTCCTCCTCGCTGCGGGCGAAAGCCTTGCCCTCGGGGAACTTCTTGGAAGCACCCTCGTTGGGCTTGCGGACCTCGGTGCTGCCACCAAGAGCGGCCTTCTTCTCGAGCTGCTCGGCAAGGTACTGCTCGTACGACTTGACGTTGTCCTCCTCCTGAGCGGGGGCACCCTCAGCATCGACAACGGTGGCATCAGCGACAATGCCCTCCTTGGCCTCCTCGTCCTTGGCGTCGGCAACAGCGGCCTTCTCGTCGTTCAACTCAGCGGTACCAGTTTCGTGGCCCCAGGCGGCGCCGGCCTGCTTGGCGTGGTCCTGCGATGGGTTGTCAGCGCGCAGCTCAATGGCATACGCAGCCAGTCCAGACTTACGTTGCTGCCAGCGTGGCCAGTGCGGTCGTGCTTGTCGTCACGGCCAGTGCGGGGGCCTCTAGCACCACCACGGCCTCCACGAGGTCCACGGCCTCTGCCGCTGTCGTTGGCATCTCTAGTGCGGTTGGGGTGGCGGTCCTGGCGGACACCGTCATCGGTAGGCTTGGATCTGTTGTTCGAAGCGCCCGCGGCCTTATCACGGAAAGCTGCGGCGGATCGTGTCAGTGGTGGAAACCAGGGCGACAGTTCGATGGTGATGGATTACCCTGCTCAGAGCCGGTGAAGTTGGCTTGACGTCCACCGCGGCCACCAGCAGCGGGCTTGGGAGTGTCGGCGGAAGGGGCCTCGGGACCAGCGTTGCGCTTGCCGGCGCGCTGGACGGGCTTGTCCATAACCTTGGTGGGAGGCTCGGGCTCTCTGTTGGGGTCGAGCTCCAGGTCGTTGCCTGTGTACAGGAGTGGTTAGAAGGCATTTTAGGTGACGGTTGTGCGATTTGCGATACCCAGAAGCTCGTAAAGGTTCTACATTCAGGAATTGGGTCAGCGGTCGTCGGTTGGAGATGCGAAAAGGCGTGTCGAGAGCTCTTGTCGAGCTACAATTGATGATTGGCGTAATAGTTGAGATGCGCCAATCATCACACGTTGTGGGGGCAGGCGTACCTTGCTTGCCACAGAAGTCATTTTTCTGTCTTGATCTTTCTCTGTGTTTTGAGCGATGTCAGACTCTCTCCATCCCGTCGCCGGCAGAAATCCAGAGAGGTCGAAGTTGCGCAAATCCACAGTTTGCCTGGTCTGTGCGTGCTTTTCTCTGTGTGCGAAGCTCGGCTAACATCATGACTTCAAGTGACGACCGACTTGCTTTGGCACTCGATGCCTTCACTACGTCTGTTTGTTCATGCTCTTGCAGCAATCAGCATGCAGTCTATTTCGTATACACAAGCAGCAACCTGTGCTCAATTACATAGTGATAGCTTTGATCTCGGGAGTGATTCCTGAGTCTCTCTCAACTACCAAGCACTGCTCAATCGACCGTATGCCGCTGGAGCATAGGAACCCCGCCATTACCTGTCTCACTTATGAAATAATACATGATCTGAGGCTCACTCTCGAAATGGATGAATTATCAGTTGGTTTGTGGTTCATCATATGTGAACGCTTGCATTTTGCAACCACTCGATTATTGGTTACAGTATTCATGATCGTGTGTACCAGAGCATGTGTCCACAGCCAGCCAATCCATCGCTATCGAGTAGTGATGGTAACGATGATGACAAAAATGCCAGAGTCGTGATTCCAGTCAGCAGCAGCCTTTCTGCGCCCAAACGCCGTTGCTATGCCATAAAAGAAAGATAAAATGCCCACCCAAACAGCAACTTTTTTGTGAACTTTTACGTTCGTCCTCATGTACACCGGTTCAACGATATATCCCTTTTCGTAGTCTCTGGCGACGAACCGCGAGCTGACGCAAGGTTGGACCATTCAGATCCCGAGACTGACAAAACCACCACGTTTCAAAATAATCCATCCTTCCTCCCTCATTCCCCGTCACGAAATATCTCCCCTCTCATCTTTGAGGAGGATGTTGGAAACCGTAATCTGTCGAGAAGTGCATGCTCGCCGACAACCCAAACGGATCTGCATCCAGCATGGGATCGTAAGGGTCAAAGATCTGGTTCATTCCAGGGATTTGGTTTTCTCCCGGGTGGCCTCGGTCGTGTTCTTGAGCATTGCCCTTGGCGGGGCCATGGTGGTCGGCATGTTGCTGTGCGGCGTGCGTTGCGTGGTATGGGTTCGCGGCAGGGAATTGGGGTGGCTCGGGGGCCTGGACGGGGGCTTGTTCGTTCGCTTCGGATTCGGTTTCGAGCATCGACGAAGATGTTGGTTGCGCGTCGTACTCCTGATCTGTACTCACGAGATTAACCTAGGACGACAAAGTTCTATCGAGCATGCCCGAAAGAGGGATCGAGACCACTTGCCCAGCTGCTCAATGTGTTTTTGAAATGGCGACGGATAGAATGCCGATGCGCTACCTGGGACTCCGTTGGTGGGTTCTGTTATGCTAGACACGCCATTGGGCGCCGAGTAGGCAGGGCCACGGTGCTGAGGTGGGTGCTGCATGACATAACGCGAACGAGGTGGTTGAGGCACACCATACTGTTGCTGCTGTCCCCCAGCGATTACCGAAGCTGGTGGGGTCATGGCTCCAGGCTGCAAGGCAGCAGGCGACTGGGTAGACAAGGCTGTGGGTGAGGAAGCATGAGATGACGGAGTAGGATGTCCTTGAGGGGAGCGGGCAGAGAAGGAAAGATCTGATTGCGCTCCCGCGCCAGGTCCGACCCGTGGAGGATAGACCTGACCGGAACGTCTTGCATGCTGGCGGTTCAATGCTGTGCGTTGCAAAGGAGCAGCTGCCATTGGCGCCGGTGCATGGTGGGGGATATACGTGTGTCCGAGAGCAGGGCTACCCGTCTTCATCTGCAACTCGGCCTGCACATCAATGCCTGGACAGCGGTCAGCTTGGACGGTGGGAAGAGGAGATGGCCGGACAGGGCCCGGACAGCAAGCGACGAACCCTTCTCCAACAAGATTCTCTCAAGAAGCGAATTCTTGTAGCGGAGCATGAGACACTCATCCGCGGCGCTGCGGTGGCTTTGCTGCAACGTCTGCAGTGTCTCTTCATGGTGCTTGATGGTGGTCTCGAGTTGCTTGATGTATTCGGTGCGACGCTCTCGGAACGCAGCCTGTGCTTGCCTGTTCCTCTGCTTGCGCTCTTCGGATGTGGCATATATCTTTGGCTGGGTTAGCAAGGCCATGACGTGCGACGGTTACAATATGCTACGAGTCTATCTCAAACTTGAGAGATGGGAATGTGTCACGACGTACGGGTTTGCGGCCTCCTTTGCGCTTCTGCGGCTGGGCCGGGTCTTGTACTATCTCAGTTGTCGAGGGCTCGGGAGACGACTCAAGCGAGCTCGGAGTGGCTTCTTGCCCGGCATCGCCATGGTCTCTGATAGCGCTGGCTGCGTCGGTAGCAGCCATTTGTGTGGTGCTGTTATTGTTATCTCCCATCTGCAGGTACCCCTCTGGCCGAGCTTGAGATACCCCTCAGATAGCGCAGGCTAGATGCGGAGATAGCAGTCGCAATAGGTCCAAAGGCGGGGAGACGTAAAACTACGTGTCAAGGATTGCTAATCGTGGGCGATAAGCTTGCAAGGCATGTGCGAAAAGTGAGCGACAATTGGTGAGGTAAGTAGTTGGGTAATGGAAACGGCAGGTGGTAAGAGGGAATTAAGCAAGCCCATAGAATAAGAAAATTCTCTCTCAGCCTTTTCGTCTCCGCACTTGCACTCATCTGGCACGCGTCATGCGCTTCATGAACGGTGGCCCGGCTCCGAGTCCTCTTTGCGCCCTGTCACCAACAACAGGTGATGAAGGAGGGGCCCGGTCCATTGTCGGCGCTGGCCGGACTCGACGCACTTCTGAGGAGCGAGCAGCCACTCCACCGGCCATGTGGACAGGGGAATGGGCCACGACGACTGCTTGGCTTGCGAGCTGCTTCAAAAACCGTCAGTTCCCCTCCTTCTCTCGCTGATTTCCAGCGCAGAAGTGATCTGATGTTGCATCAACATGCAAGACGTCGGGAAAAGCTACTTCTTCAGGGCTAGTCGATCCGATGCATCCTTCTAGTGCGTCTTGGTAACAACTTTAAATCTCCGCGGACTGAAACATCATCTCGCACGCCCGGTGCTTCCATACTCCTGTCTCAGGAAGGACATTGGTTCGGAATCCCAATGTTGGAAATACTCACAACACGCAGCGAATGGACATGCCTTACCAAGATGCGGGAGAACGAAGTTGAAGCCTACAGACAGGAAGAATCGATTACGACTACGTGATCCTGGGGGATTGGCAATTTGACGAAATTAGAGATCGATACAAATCTACCTTGGTAGCTGGCAAGAATCACGACATCTCACTCGCATCATGGCAAGGCACTTCGGAATGGAGCAGTGGGCACTTTTCATTGTGCGACCACCTCTACTGTTGAGTCTCATAATGCGACTGCAAAGACAGCATCGGTCATGTATCATCAATTTTTATAAACTATTGTCAGCCTCCATGGTTAGTAGAAGCAGCTGCGATGGGCTCGCGCCTTCCAACCTTCCACATGCATGGAAAGCAACACCTGTAAGTCGTGAAGCCAAGGCTGTACTCTTTCCATTGGCGTTGAACATCTCCTTCTCAATTACATGTTTTGTACCAGCAAGCATCTCCAGCGCTTTACTGCAGGCCTTTCGTTTGAGCATCTTCAGAACACCGCAGCCTATTTTCTGTGCCTTTTCCTTTGTCAACATCATTGAATCGACGGCTTTCCACTTTTCACTTTTCACTCGCTTCTGTGTATCTGTATCTGGTGCGATGGATGCAGGCCAGCGTGACAAGGGGAAAAAGCCAGTCTTCACGATCGAACGCGGGAATCCACCCGGACATCAAGGATGGCCGCCGGGCATGAGGCCTCTTTCAGACATTCGAGAGCTCACGGAACCAAGTTTAGTTGACGCCCTCGAAAAGAGACCGTCTGCGAGCGTCCATCGCCAACCTAGCATTACCAGGCAAAGCTCGCTCAGAAGAGGCCCTTCGTTGAAGCGTGCTGGCTCAGTCAGGATCGTCGAGCCAATTGGGAGCTCCAGCTCAAGTTACAGAGAAGATATGATGGCATCAGAATCAACCATCGACACACCGGAAAGTCTGCGAGATGGCTCAAGTCTATACAGTATACCTATCTCGAGCATACCCGCTCGGCAATCTTCCAACATCCGAGAACGACCGAGACATCATCGAAGTACAACATCCAGGTCATCCCCTACTCCCCTCCAACGGAACGCCAGTCGCACAATTCCATACCGAGGCACAAGTCATTCTCCGGTCAAGCAAGTTAGAGCCCGCTTGGACGCTGTAGGGTCTGACACCTCGAGACGAGTACCGTCTGGGACATTTATCCGCAATCCAGTTCCACGCGACATACTCGAGTTCCCTACTCATCGTCATCCTCGCATCGGCGTCGATTTACAGATAGGAGCACCGCTCTTTGTTGGCGGAGGCACAGTCGAAGGCTATGTCAGAGTCATCGTCGACGAGGCAGACAAGGCACGAAACAAGAAGAGCTTGACACTTGGAAGGATAGCGGTAGATCTTGTCGGAACCGAAGAGACGTCGAGCAATCGCAAGGCAATCTTCTTATCTTTGGGTACAGAGCTGATCGACTCGACTCATCCACCTCCTCGTAATATGGTAGAACCACAAGACTTTCCGGACGATGATTGCTTTTGGTCTCTCATACCCTCTTTCACCAGTCTACCATTCGTCATCAGCTTGCCCCTGGACACAGGTCCTCCTCCGTTCCATTCAAAGCATGCTCGCATCCGGTTTGTGCTTTGTGCAACCGTTTTGATCAAAGACGGAGGCAGACAATATTTGGTCCGATGCTCTGAGGATATTTCTGTACTACCAACATATGACCGTATGTGCATCCCTTCGGGTCAGACCAGCAAAACGCAAGCTGACAGTCCAGCTACAGCAGAGAAGGCTTTGAGATCATTGCCAAGTCCGCTGACTGCCTCCGACGAGCAATCTTTCTCACGGTCCGGTCTGCTTGAGACAGCAAAAATAACGGCGGGCCTACATCGACAAGTATGGGTTAGCGGTAGCAGCATTTTTGTCGACATTCACATTGCCAACGGTAGCCGCAAGACTATCAAAAAACTTGAGTTGAGCTTAGAAAGGGACATCTTGTGTTACAGACATGTAAGACCTCTAGTTCGATAGTCGTAGTTATGCAAACGAGTACTAATATTACATAGGCAGCAGCAGCTACTCTGGAACAATCTGCCAGTCAAGCCAGAATATTCGAGAGCAACGAACGATCAATATTGAGCAAGCATACCATGAAGCAAGGTGCAAATGGATGGACTGGTGTTGAGGCATATGGATCCATCACAAGGACGTGCGACCTTGAGATACCAAGAGGACACGCTACTGTGAAATGCGGTATGTTTTTCGCAGTAAGATCTGCTTCTTGTACCTGACCCGCCCTCAGGCAATTACTTCGAGGTCCGATATTTTCTCAACATTACCATTGGCGGGTCTCGCACGTAAGTCTCAAAGAGTCGAGTTCGTTGGTCGTCTCTGAAACTAAGCAGAAGCTTTCACAGAAAGATGTTGTCTGTTCAACTACCCATCATTGTCATTCACATGGTAAGCAAATCATGCTGCCACGCATGCTTTCTGCGAATATGCCTAACGTGGAAACAGAATTCGTTAGACGTCCTCCCAAACTCAGTTGCACAGGTTGCTGCAGCGATCGAAGAGAAGCGCTCACATCATCGCAGCCATAGACGGACCGCGTCTCAAGCCTCTGCCCAAGTTGCTCAAACTTCTGCTTCGCCGGCTCGAGCGGTCACTACAGTTCAGTCGAAACCTTCTCGATTGCAAGGCCGTGCATTTGCAGCCCCAAGACAACAATCCCTGGAGCGTATGCGTGCCTCAGCAGCAGACCTCAGACAGCTCGAAGAAGAATTGGAATCTTCACCACGAAAGCATCAAATGTCCAAGCGACTTGCCGACTCCAAGCAGCCTCAGCGCAGCAAATCCGTTGGGAAAGAAAACTCGAGAGCAGGTAACACAAGGATCGTGTCGCGGCCAGCACGAGAAGTTCACAAGCAACCGAGCAACCTAGCCATGGGTGGTATCAGTGTTGGAAGCTACACGATATTCAACCACCACAACTATGACAGTGCCAGCGGCAGTTCATCCAACAACGGAATGATGGAGTATATCACGCCACCCTCGAAGCGCAAAGAGAAGTTCTTCTCCTCTCCTCTCAGAGGCGAGGGCAAGAACGTAGGCTCAGCTCTCAAACATGTCCGCAGTATCGACAGCTTCCGCAGTCACAAATCGACGACGACTAGATGGCGTGACCACTTCGGCAAGGATAAGGAAGGTCCACCACCTCGACCTCCTCCTCCTCCACCATCTGGTCCTATCACAGAGACCAGAGCCATGATACAGCAACAACATGCGTCGGCACCATACATGCTAGGACTGGTGAACTCAGCACCACTCAGGCCGAACAGGAGCTCCCTTGACCAAGAGATTAGAGATCAGCGAAACGAACACATAAGGTTGCCTGACAAGAGCAGATTTGAGTTCAAGGCTGTCACGAGAAAGAGCAGTGGATTAGGCTTGAAAAGTTGGCTCGGAGAAAGATTGGGTCGTTCGAGTCACTGAAGATGAGCACGAGAACGATATTGTCGTTGAATCCAAAGAAGGGAGTGTAGGAATAAGGAGTTCGAAGGGCAACGTGAGCATTCATGTTAAAGTCGGAAGGTTAGCTATGTTTAGCAAAGCATGGCAACACGTACACGATCACTGTATACCTACTCGAAGCCATCTGACGACATTCTCACCATTCCACATTGATTCAACACCATTCAGATGGCAGATGGGAGACACGCAATTGAGAGGAACACAGTCAATTCTGATTGATCATGTACCAAAAGAACAAAAACTACGCCGATCGCCATGCTGCTGGCTTGACCAGTAAAAACGAATGCTTTGAAGATAATATGCACCCAATATTCCCTTGCCCATGGCGCCCATTCTCTCATCAAAGCCTGTAACTCCTGATGGGGAATTCAAAACGCCACCTTGATGCAGTTCGCATTCGCGATATTACAGTTGTAAAACAACACTCCCCTCTCGTCGCCAAAAGAACAGAAAGACCGGAAAACAGAGAAACATCGAAAAGCAGTAGTCGTAGTGTCGTGTGTGTGTGTTGTGGGAATAAAGTATACAGAAAGGAGGTCCGAAAAAGGCGCGATAGAGAATACGAAAAAGTGTCGAGGCTGTGTTTAAGCCTCGAAGGGGGTAGAGATGTTCAATCAACGTCTCTTGGGTGTAGCAAGAGCGGCAAGACGGGCTGCACTCAACATACCCGGACGCTTCTCCTTGGGCTTTGATGTGTAAGATTTGGGTCTGACGCCAATAGTGGGAATCTTCTTGACCGGTGTCTTTGCGGCAGCAGGGGTAGTGGTCGAAGGACGAGAAGGTGCAGGGTTGTCCGATCTGGCCTTCTTTGCGGGACGGTGGTCTGCATCGTCGTCGTTTTCCTTGTCGCTGGTCGTGGTGGCTGTGGCTTTCAAGTCATGGGTATCGGCTTTGCGCTTTTGGCCAGCGGCGGAGGGAAGTTCGGGAGAGTGTTCGACGGAGCGGATAGAGGGCTTGACTTCCTGAGAGGTGGTACGACGAGGCGATGGGGCGAAGGTAATAGCTTGCGCACCAGCACGGAAGGTGAAATCGTTAGGCGCACCAGCCATGGTCATGCGACGATATGCCTTCTTGGGCCGGTCGTCCTTGTCAGAAGTGTTAGGTAGGGTGGGGTAGGTAATGGAAGACTTGTCGTCAGTCGTGGAAGGTGGTGAAGAGGCCTTGGTGGGAGTGTCGGGAGACTCATCAGCTTGGTCGAGAGTCTTGGTTGAAGCAGAGAAGTCGACGTGCTTGATGACAGGGCAAGTCTTGGGTGGGCGTGGAGGCGCGGCTGTATCGGCGTCCGAGGTAGCGTTGGGAGGAGTGGACATGTGGGTGCCGTTGGCAAGCTTGAATGGATCGTCCGAGTACAAGCGTTGAGGAGTGCGGAGGATAGACTTGACAGGAGATTTACGCAGCAGGTTGAAGCGGGCAAACAGACTAGGCTTTGCCGGTGTTTCCTGCTGAGCGCTGTGAATGGAGCTCTCAGGCACCGAGATTTTGGCGGGTGAACGAGCGAGCAATGGTGTCTTGTTGGGCTTCTCCTTGTTTCCATCCTTGTCATCAGGGCCTTGTGCAGCGAGGAAAGTCTTCTTTGCAGGGGAGCGAGCAAGGAAGGGAATCTTGGATGAAGCATCAGGGGACTCGGGAGCATCAATCTGGACCTTCTGAGGAGAGGCATGCTTGGCCGGGCTACGACTGAGCAAAGGGCTCTCGGGTGCTTCGGGTTCGAATTGAGCAATGCGTTCAGCCATGGTCGACTTGACCGGAGACTTCATTGGGGACTTGGAGAGGAGCTGTGCACGCTGCTCCTTCTGTTGTTGTTGAGCCTGCTCTTGTTGGACACTTGCGCTAGTCATGTTCAGTCTAACGGGACTGCGCTGGAAAGAGGGGATCATGGTGGTACGACGGGCGGATTGGGCAGACTTGAGTATCGACTTCGGAGGTTTGACTGAGCGCGGCGTCATCTGCGATTTCATGGCGCTCTTAAGTGACGGCTTGGGTGTAGCATCAGGGCGCGAAGTAGCCGTGTCGTCTTCTGCAGCATGCTTGACACGCTTGGCCGGGCCTGCCTCAAGGTTGCCGCGCGATGAAGGTCGAGGCAGCGATGTGGATGAGGACGACGAAGGACGCTCGAGCTCGGCTTTGGAGGGAGAGCGCTTGAGTGCAGACGGGGCAGTCGGGGCAGACGGCTTGTCGGTGGCTAGCGGTCTGTTGTCCTTGTTTCGGAAGGCCGAAGGGTGGTCGGCAATCGAGTCCATCTTCTTAAAGGCCTTCATATGCACGTCGCTGAAACGGCTGACCTTGCCCGAAGGTGTGGCCATCTTGCGCCCCAACACATCGCTCGCCGAGGGTTGGCCCTTCTGTGTGGCCTGCATCTCGATCCTGATCTTGGCGGCTTCTCCCCTGGTCTCCTCCATCAAGGCGCGTGCCTGCGGGCTCAAGTTGAGAGTAGGACGTTGGAAGGTGAAGCTAAAGTCGGGGGCGTTGTCCATGATGTTGTTTGCGGCTTTGGGGGTCTTTGTGGGAGTCTGCTGTGTCGTCTTGTTGCTGCTGAAACCCAGCCATCGTGCTTCGTCAAGAGGTTTGGCGGTGCTCATTTGATACTTCTGCGGATGCATTTCCTGCATGCTGGGTTGGATCGGGGTGCCGTCGCGGGGAGTCTGGGCGGTTCTGGTAGGTGTGGGTTGCGGCTCCTCATGTTCATCGACGGCGGATAGCTTGGGGGCAGTTCGTGGAGTCTTGATGGCATCGCTATCGACACCCATGTCTGAAACTCTCTGCGCCTGTTCGAATTGTCAGTCTGGAGCTCTGCGGGGGCCGAGTCGAAGTCGAGCTTACCTGTGGCGTGGTCGACTGCTTCGCGCGGATTCTGGCCGAGGAGCGTCGTGCCATTGTTGCTATGTGAGGTGGAGATAGTACGACAGAAGATGATGGTACAAACAGAACGACCCGACTGCCTTGCTGGAGTCGACTGGTACAATCTTGGACGTTGGTCTGGAGTGTCGATAGCAAACGCTTGGCCGATTTTTGACGTCGAAAAACAACAACAATGACGCGGGTCCTAAGCAACAGCCCGCGCACAGACCCTTGTCCTACGTTTCGGCTGTGAAACAAAAAGTAAAAATGCTGAAAGAGAGCAATAAACTTTGTCACACACCGCTATGGAAATGCTCGAAATCTCATGCTTCGCAAGATTGGCCAGCCGTATGACGCTTTTCCATCTGCTATACGAATGCTTCTGGCACCTAAGGTATTACTGAAACACTCCTTGTCTCGCCATTATTCTATCATCCGCTTTGCGACCGACAAGTTCTGTTCTAGAAGAACCCTAGAAGTAGCATTTACCTAACTCGCTACTCCCTACTACCACCCGACTCGATCTTTGTGACAAATTTGGCGTTGGCGATGATCTCTGAATCATTTCTCCAGACGCCCAGCTTCCAGAATGATCTAACATCCACCAATGCTTCATAATCAATTGCCCTGATAAGACAGGCTTCCTTTTACGCCTTCAGAGACTCTCCCGTAATTCATACACAAATTCAAGATGGCTCAACCCACCCAATCCAAGCAGTGGCTCACCAACCAAGATGGCGTCGACAAGATTTACCAGGGAGAGGCAGCCATTCCTCAACCCGGCGAGAAGGAGGTTTTGGTCAAGATTCACACCGTATCTTTGAACTATCGCGATACTGAGGTCTGTGATGGTGGATACAACCATCACAAGAGCATTGGTGGAGAAAACAAGGCCCTCGTTCCTGGATCTGACATGTGCGGAACTGTTGTCAAGGCTGGACCTGGCGCTTCCTTGAAGGAAGGACAAAGAGTCTTATCTATCTTCCTCCAGACTCACCAAACTGGTCAGGTGCAGGAAAGCGACATGGCTTCCGGTATGGGATTGCCTCTGGAGGGCGTGCTCCAGGAATACCGTGTTTTCCCCGACACTGCTCTTGTCACTGTGCCCGACTACCTCAGCAACGAAGAAGCTGCCACATTGCCAATCGCTGGCACCACAGCATTCATGGCCATGAACTGGATGCAGCCCATGGGCAAGCCTATCAGCAACCCCGAAACCACCGTTTTGTTCCAGGTACGTAGAATAAGACACTGATATCACAAGCCAACAGCCCTGGTCTCAGCCCCGAGATTTGTTCAATCGCACTCTTACAAGGCGATAGTTGTACATGGCTTCGTGATGGTATGTGGTGATTCGCAGAAGCTATACTGACAGATGCAGGGTACCGGTGGTGTTTCGATCAGCGGTTTGCAAATCGCAAAGGCATGCGGCCTTAAGGGTAAGTGCCATCGTCGGTCATCCCAGACTTTCAACTGACCTTTGACAAGCCATCGTTACCTCATCCTCGGACGAGAAGCTTGAGAAGGCTCGTGAGCTCGGAGCCGACTACACTATCAACTACAAGAAGTTCCCCAAATGGTCCGAAAAGGCCATGGAATTCACCAAGGGCAAGGGTGTCGACATTATCCTCGAGTGCGGTGGTGCCCAGACTGTGCGCCAAAGTTTCGACTCAATCGCCTTTGGTGGCCTGATCTCGAGCATTGGCTACCTCTCGGGGAAGCAGGACACCGAGAGTGATGCGCTTAACATCAACGTCTTGGCCTTGAGACGCAATGTCACACTCAAGGGCCACATCAACGGCCCCAAGGACAGATTTGAGGAAATGTTGCAGCTTTACGCTCAGAAGGAGATCCATCCCGTGGTGGACAAGGTGTTCAGTTTCGATGAGACAAAGGATGCCATGCAATACCTTGCCAAGGGTGGTCATTTCGGCAAGGTCGTCATTAAGATCGCATAAAGCTAACCAGTAAATAAAAATTGATCATGCATAATCGCTTGCCGTTATTATCGGATAAAAATGAAGGCTGGCTTTGCTGGAATGTAACAGCTGCAGCTGCCTGTACAGCTGTACACCGCCTCAAAGCTCCGGCGGCTGCTTCTCACAAGCATCTGGACAATTGAAACTTTGAGCCTTCGAGTTGAACGTCCAGCGGCATGTCCGGAGTGTGGTATAATTTCAGTACTGATTCATTTCTTCTTCGCGGTTGTTTGTTTGTTTGTTGTCGCATGACGTCTTTTGTGTTGGCGAAAAATCAGGCTGTGGGGAGAGCAGACTCCTGAGTACTCCTTGTTGTACAACAGTATCAACGGTCAATAAGGCGTGGCGCTGCACAAGCGGTAGACGATTACCAACAGGAGGGACTGGCAACGTGCATTCAATGCATGATTATCGCTCGCTCCAGCAGGAGGCCAATGGCCCATGTGCTTGGTCAATAATCGGTGGGTGAGTCTGCTGTGCGCTACCGTCGGAATGGCTCCCAGGCTCGTTGCATTGACAGCGGACGGTTGCCTATCACGGAGCAAGAGAATCTCGGGGAATAGGTGGCATGCTGATGATTCGATGTTTGGTCCGGCAGGTGATGAGCAGGGGTAAGGCAACCGTCGCGACTCGCGGGTGTCGGAGAGTTCAGATTTGGCTCAGATTTGACAGATTTGACGTTCGGTCGCACCTGCCCTCCAGCGAGATTCATTCTTGCTGAGCCCTCAGGCAGGTCATTTACCACAGAAGCTCGCCTTAGGGAAACACGCGGGCATATGACTGACGATGTTATATTTAATCACTGCAAACCCACGTGCCGATAGCCCAGGGCTCGCTTCCGTTGTGTTACACAGCAGCAAACAGCGGTTGTCCTTGATTCCTTCACATGAAGCTTAAAACTCCTTGCAGCAATCCTCACTTCCAGATAGTGTGCCAGTTTCTTGAAGTGAGCTTTACAACGGCCTCTTCTCCACTTTCACCGTTGGTGTTACGAACGCTTCGATTCTTCTTCCTCTTCGTCTTCCATGTCGATACATATATCGCCATCGAAGCCCACGAAGACCATCGACACCGACATTCTCGAACATTACACAATGCTGAGCACCGCATCTGCATCAGAGGCCCCGCCCTCCGGCTTTGAGTAAGTCCAATCTATCTCCTGCTTGCACGCACAAGTTGCATCCAGCCTTTGCACCCTTTTGGTGACGTACCTGAATGGCTTGATCTAGTTGCTGACTATACATGCACAGAAGAAAGTTGAGCACTTCAATCCAGCGCCTTCGAGCCAATAGTGTCTACCATGAACGCACCTTCGGATCTGGCGAGCTTTCCAAGTACGATCTACGCGCCCTGGCTGAGAGATCGTCACACTCATACATATCCAGGTCCCAGCAGTACATCCACAGACTCAAGGCAATTAACCGCCGTGGTGGCCACAATCTCACCAACGACGAAGCCCGCTTCTTCCTCTCATTGCCCGACAAGATCCGTCGTCTTCACTTCACCAGACAAGAGAACATTCTGATGCGGGCCGCTTGCGAGTTGCAACTGTCCAAGGACAGCGGCATTCCTCCTCCTCTTCCCAGATCTTGGACCGACGAACGCGCCTCAAGCAGCCACAGCTACGCCAGTTCCTTCCTCAGCCGCAGAACTATGGTCGAGCCTCCATCGACTCCGACCACTTCTGATGGCGGATACCCTTCAGCCACCAGCAGCCGCACTTCGTCTCGCCCACGCACCCAATCGGTTGTTTCCTCCAACGCCTCCATCCTGCCTTTCAACCCACTGGCTTGCCATCCTCCCCGCACTTCCAGCATGACGCAGAGTCCCTTCGACTACACAAAGGTCATCAGCAAGACCCCCGAAACTCCAGCCCCAGTCACTAGACAATACCTGGACCCCAAGACCAGAGAGATGATCCGCCGCTGTACTTCCTCCCCCGAGGCTTTCGATGAGGTTATCAATTTCGGATATGCTACCGACGAGGCTGCTCCCGTGACCAAGCAACACCCGAGCTTTGACTACGAGTTCGACGAGGATCTGAGCTCGTCTGATGGCCTCTCTGACGATGACGAGGACGAGGATTACACTCTCGACTCGGACGACGAACCTTGGACCCCTGGATCTGACGATACCATGGCCACCAGCTGGGACTTCCGTTCGCCTTGTCCCCCAATCCAGCGCTTCGATGGTGGCTACTTCCGCACTCCCAAGGAACGTCCCATGACTCTGCGCGTCACTTTGACCAAGCCTGAGAACAGATCAGCCATGGATGACTCCCCTACTCGTCTCACCAAGACTGATCAGGAGGACCTTTCAAGCCTGAGAGTTGAAGACCCTCTTGCACTCGAGCGACTCACTTTCTCGGATGATGTCACTGGAATGTATGGAGCCTTTGCCGTCAGCCCCACCAAGGACAGCAGCAAGATGAAGAAGTTGTTGAAGAGACTGACATCTCCCGCCTTCTAAAAGATCACTGTAAATGAAACACAGTCTGGTGGGAGCTGCCTTGCTCGCAACGAGCTGTAATGACTACAAGAAAGAGAAGAGAAGAGAAGATGAAAGACGCACAGCAAGGAAGAAAAGAGCCTCAATCCAGCACAAGGGGCCAAAGCAGCATTTTTTTCGCATTCATGTTTTAACGATCGGTATACCCCCACCCAACAAAGGACACAACAACAACACAAGGACAATGGGCGTTTTCTGTTATTTGCTTTTTTTGCTTATCTGCTTTTTATTGTAAAGATACCACATTCAGCGCAGCGAAGGGGAAACCGGAATAAATGGGAAAGAAAGGAGAAGAATTTATGGCTACGAATACCCCCCAAATGTCACTCATCGCTTTTTGAGACAACTACTCTGCTTTTCTACCTTTGTGTTCAAATCTTGTCTTGTGTTCATGTACAAGTGCGCGAAGTGACTGTGCTAAGACATGAATTTTCTGCAGTTGCATGACTATACCTCCGACACATTCTCACTACAGACGATTCATATTCTATACTCGTAAAATGCACAACCGTTGATTGCTACATTTCAACGTGTATAGTTCATGCAATGCAAAAACGTGGATAGCATAGCTTATCTCTCGAATCGCATATTCTTATACAACTGCATCAATATATCCAAAGGAAAGTACGGGAGTAAACTTTCCACTTTCGCCAAACGGGTGAACGGGTTCGTGAAAGCTGAACTCCTCCCACAACCGCATCCCGTTCGAACTTCCACAGCGTTTTCTCGCCACAGGAAAAACTTACAGTATCTAACTTTCCAACCGGCCGAACGATCAACTATAATTCTCCTTACATATACTCCGTATACTCGAACGAGTAGATTATTGAGGGTGTTTGACCCGTTGCGTGTGTGAAATCGTTCCGTAAGTTGGTTGTTGCATTGCGTGTGGCTTGCAGATTTCCCTTCAAACCAGCACACCATATCTCCGTCTCCGTGTCTCTCTCTATCTTTATTTCCCAAAAGTCTGGTAAATTTCCCGAGTCTGGCTGCCTAGTGCAACACACGTGTATTTTGGAGATGAGATAGAACGACCAACGAACAACGACCATGTGTGCGTGGAAGGTTTTTGTGTGGCTTTTTGGCTTACTGCCTTCGTTCCCCTGCTTTTGTGCTTTCCCTGGCAACACATGTGGGGATACGGAGAGAGTGTGCGTGTACTGTGTTTGTTGATATGGAGGATTGTAATGATAAACGATGGAGGATTGATTTTTTTTTGATTGAGTGGCAGAACAGGAGTCTCCGAGGATAGGTGCCGACATGATAGATTGGAATGTTAGGGGAAAGGTCATTTTCTTTGGACTGGCTTTCGTGTTCTGGAAAGTTGGGTCGAGTTCAGGTGTGGTGGTGATTCTGCATGTCTTTGCTCACGGTGCGATGCGTGATGATTCGTCGCGCCTGGAGGTGCTGGTTATAACATATTGGAGGTCTAGGAAATCTTCATGCATGGCCTGCGAGTCGTGGTCTTCTTCTGGGGACACTCATCGCCTCTATACTCTTTAGCATCCTCTCAGATGGAAAAAAGTCTTCATTAGACAGGGCGGATGTATTTGTAGAGTGGAACAAATTGCCTGTCAAACGACGGTTCACAAGTGCCAGCATTCGATGGTTTGCTGCAAAGGAAGTCATCGATTTCTATCTATGATATATGTACACGTTTTTGAAACTAGATGGAAATCATCTAAAGGTAGTCAGATACTACCACATGAATCTCTGCGTTTTACCAGGTTCTTGTGGCCACTCAAAGCCCCAATTTAAGAAGATGTAACCCACAGCAGAGTTGATGGTTACGAACCATAGCGTCTCTAGATAGAGCCTATGATCATGCTCGGCCCACAAGACAATGTACAGCCAGTTAGTCCAGCTCTGGCGATCGATGTTTCGTCGTTCTCTTTCTTTGTTCCACCACTGCTTCCAATTTTTGTGTGTCGGTCTTGCTATCAACGAAGCGCCAGGATGCGATTGTGGGACGCGAAGTCGCCACATAATCCAGGGTAGAATGAAGTAGCGAGGCTCCACTAGAGGCGCGGTGATGAGCTGTAGAGCGGTCACACCTATCCAGACCATGACGAAGCTGATCGTACTGCCTTCACCAAAGGGCGCATCGTTGAGACGCAGGATCTGGTGTTGCTCCTTGTTCTTGGTCTTGGCCGGATTCCCCTCGGTCTCGTTGTCTTGCGATGCGGCGCCCTCGCCATCATCCTTCTCGTCTTCTTTGACTTGGAAAATTTGAGCAGGTGCACCGAGAGCTTGAAGGACCGACCAAGCACATGACATGTAGACCGGGATGACGAGGTATTTGATAGCCGGATGTGCGAGTAGGTAGCGGAAGACATAAAAGGTAAAGTGTCTGTTGTCGGCAAGCGTGAATGGGTGTACAATGGTATTAAATCTGATCGTGACGGCAATGATTGCAATGAATACGAAGAGGACAAGCGATCGAGGGAGGAACTTGCGTCTGCCGAAGATAATGAGTGGCTCTATAATGGCCATGACCGGAACAGCTGCGAAGATGGCAAGTAATCCCTGAGCGAAAAATGGATAGGTAATTCCGAAAGAGAAGAAGGACGTATAAGCCCACAGATAGAGCATCTGAGGCAAGTGTAGAGTAGCAACATGGTTAGATTTGTCACCTGGTGAGAAGATGTCAGTATTTTGGCCGATAAGAACATTCTAGGTGACCTACCGAGTACGACACCGCCATTCCAAAGAACAAAGGACCCGAAGAGTGCGAGCACAAGAATATAAGGCCATACGAGTCGGACAATCCTGAGTAATGTGCGAGGGAAGTACAGAGCACGTAATGCTAGCGTCACGATGGACATGCAGGTGAGCCAGAAATCTTCTTGGAGTCAGCATAAAATCCTGGCAACAGCGATTGATGAGAAGACCAACCATTCAGAATAGCATCACGCATCTGAGGGTCGTAGAAGGTGGCGTTGGCCCAAGCCTTCAGGATGACAGACTTGCCATCGCCTGGTCTGAGGGATTCGACGTCGCCGTGTAGAGCGCCGAGTCCCAGAAGGGCGATAGGGAACACACCAACCCAGAAGATATTTGTTTGGCGGAACGAGAGGGAGACCAGGGCCAGGAGAATTGATACGCAGGCCTGGAAAAAGGTACACGGACCACGAGAGTTGCTTTCCAGGAGATGTCTCGTGAACAAAAGAACACTCAGAGTTGAAGCGACGTCGGTGTAGTATAGGGCACAGAAGAAAAACAGAGGTGGGAACAGGCAGATGTTGAGAGCGGAATGAATCTGCTGTGGACACAGAGTGGTCGACGGCAGGAAGAGAGTCGATTTTTGGCCAGGAAGTTGTTTCCCAGAGCGCGGAGAGACGGGAGGAGCAGTGTGAAGAAGGAAGAAAAAGATGGCAAAGAGGGAAAGAGCGTTCACGAATCTCAGAGCATCCAGATCACATCGTCCGGTGATTTTATAGAAGAGGACAGAAAGAATATAAAGTCCAGGTGGAGTTGTTATTTTTGGGTCCCAGTGCCAGTAGTTTCCATTACAATATTGTTGGACTTGGCCGACATGGAAAACTTCGTCCTAGATGTGTTAGGTCGGGGGCAAAGACAGGGATTCGTCGAGATTTTGGCATACAAGATACGGCTCGCGGACTTGTTTGGAGACAACAGAGAACCAGACAGCAATGGCACACGGCAAGGCAACAAGCGACAAGACCAGTGGCACAGAATTGTGGGCTATGCGCTCGTCATATTTAGTCCTGTCTGGCATGGCGATGAATGCTCAGGTTTTGGTGGAACCAAGACGAGGGATGGAACAGATCAACATGGACTTTGCCAAGAGGGCAGCCAAAAGTTGAGATGAAGCTCACCCCACGTTTGGATGTCAGCGACGTGATGGGCGGCTCGACCGTTGATCGCATTTATTAGAGAGCGAACCGAGGCGTGTGATACCTACGTCCATAGAAGCATTGTCGTGTATGAACCACCGTATATCGGCCTAAGACTCTGGGGGTATGGCCCTGCTATGAACGCGCTCAACATCCTATCGGGACTGAGTCCTAGTCCTGCACCCACGCCTCCGGCCACTCCGTCCCGCTCGCGTACAGGCAGCACCAGCAATGACGACCACTCGCACTCGCACTCGCACCCCTCGCCCTTTGGAAAGCCTTCCTATTTCGATTCCTTCGACAGTCCTCCTGCCTCGCCGACCACTTCCTCGCCAACATCGCCATGGCTCCTTCCGTCCCGCATAGCCTCAATGCTCATAGCCGCTCTGAAGGCCATCCTCAACTTCGTCATCCTGCCCTTCCAGTACCTCGTCGCTGCCTTTTACGACACAGACGGCAAATTCTCACTCCTCATACCAATGCGATCCATGCGCCGCTTGTTCTCTCCTCAACCCGGTGAAGCCACAACCGATCTTCCACCCACAAAGCCACAGACACGCCCGCGGGGCACCTCTATGGAATCCACCGCTTCCTCAATACTCTCCGACTCTGACGAATCTCTTGCTCCCTACGACAAAGGTCCGTCCAGTAACACTCGCTCAAAGTCCTCGGCTTCAAAGGACGAGATAGCCCCTGCCAAACGTTCTATTCGCATCAAGCTGCACAACAACGAGGACGCCCTCCGCCGTAGACGTCAACGCAAGCCCACAGATGCAGACAAGTCCGAACAAGACAAGGTCGCCGCTGTCGCAAACTCGTTGAAGTCTCCCTCCAACTCGGCCGCCACAAAGCTCAAGTACCCGCGAGCCCCTGCCCCTCCACGCCCGCTCGTTCCTAGGCGACAACCCTCCTATGTCATGACTTATAATCCCGACCCGCCAAAGAAGACCCTCATCATCGATCTGGATGAGACCTTGATTCACAGTATGGCCAAGGGTGGAAGGATGAGCACTGGTCACATGGTCGAAGTCAAGTTCCAGGGTCCTATAGGAGGGAATGGCATGGTACTCGGGCCCCAGGTACCTATCTTGTACTACGTACACGAGCGTCCATATTGTCACGACTTCTTACGCAAGGTAACATTCCACGAGCCATCATCTTCTGGTCCTTCGATACTGATAATGTCATTTTCAGGTTTGCAAGTGGTATAACCTTATTGTTTTCACTGCATCAGTACAGGAATACGCAGATCCTGTCATCGACTGGCTGGAACGCGAACGTAAATATTTCAGCGGCAGATACTATCGTCAACATTGCACTTTTCGCAATGGCGCATACATCAAGGACTTGACACAGGTCGAACCCGATTTGAGCAAAGTCATGATTCTCGACAACAGTCCTATGAGCTATATATTCCATGAAGGTGAGTCGGATCTAGGCCCTGCTTTTCGCTTGACACTATGACCTTGTCTCTGACCAATTTCGTTAGACAACGCCATCCCGATAGAAGGCTGGATAAGCGATCCCACGGATAACGACCTTTTGCATCTGGTTCCCTTGCTAGAAGGCTTACAGTACGTGACGGATGTACGTGCTCTTTTGGCATTACGGCTTGGACAAGCGGAACGGGCATGATCATCTTTCTTTTTCAATGCATTATGTTGAGCGATTTGGGTTGATACTTCTTCATTCTGAGGCGCAAAAGAGGTGTAGTACGCCTTCCAGGACTTGGGGTTTTTGGTTATACTGTAATTATCATGTTCGAGTGTGAACATGAAACACACACGTTTCTTCCCTAGCCAAA
>ERZ794946.127-NODE-127-length-40055-cov-4.891200_pt1 | contig 40055 bp, 36 predicted proteins | sample MGYA00433072_ERZ794946 | MGnify/ENA primary metagenome ERZ794946 (study PRJEB30137, sample SAMN04331413) | food metagenome | isolation source: Y3 must sample point D1 replicate A | place: Australia: South Australia | collected 2014 ...
AAAAATACTAGTCGATCTCACTCGGCCGCGGCTTATATCAATCCAGGCTTCCCTCTTTCAATATCCTCCAAGCGTGTACTCTCGAACCACTTACTATCGTCGCCATGAACAACCTCATTGTCTACTCACTATCACTCCTGTTCTTCAAAAGTCTCATGACTGCTGAGAAACACCGTTTACCATATTATATCGGTCAGCTCCGAAAATCGCGACCGTCGAAGGTGGTCATCCGTGGTTTGCGATTCACTGTGGCCTTGTGACAGTCAAAGCTCGCTACCTACAATTCCTACAATTCCTACCATCATCCCTTTGTCCACTGAGAGCGGCATTTGATGACCAGATCAAGATCAAACACATCATGCCTTTCGACGGCGATTCATGAGGTGCCGCCTCGCCACAGAGGGTAAACTTCGACGCCCCTATCACCGAGGTTTGCTATGGGCCCCTATCTCGACAACGAGCGTGACTTTGGAATCTGATTGGCCGTCTTGCTGGAATCACTAGCTGCGCTTTTGTAGCAGACAGCATGCGCTCCTTCGTATCAGCTGGAAACCACTGCCAACAGCCCAGTAACGTTCGACTGACGCTTTCCGTTGCATCAAAGGATGCATGGCATCTTGGATGACCAGAAAAGTTTACTCGATCTATTCGACACGACTTGGGTTGTTACAAAGCGCAGGAACTCCAGTGAGAATCTGGTTCTCTGGACGAGTTTCACGCTCGAGACTGGAAGCACATTCAACCACTATGCTATCTATGCCTGGAGATTGACATTCGAAGGCATCATAACTGGTCGTCGATGAAGGGTCCTACGACCCCATCACAAGCTGGGAGAACGGACAAAGATGATCAAGGATAGGAGATGATTTGCAAGGACCTTGAGTTCGAGCTGTGAAAGTGCATTCCTGATGCTCAATCAGATCAACCTGCAGATTCTGATAGCAGGCCTAGCTAGATTCTAAATTGCTGTTGGAGCGCTGGAACGTTCGGGAGTTCACACACCGGTGTCGAGGCAACACTGGGCCTGCCAATAATCATCTTCCCCAGTGCGGCAATTTTTGTTGCTTTGACCGAAATACCACATTCTTAATGGACGACCCGTCAATTAGATCCTGTCTTGGTGTCAGAACCCGCCACCTTCAGCTATCCCCAACGTAGTAGGAATCATGCGCTCCCATAGCTACACACGTAACAAAGTGATACTTGCTCTAATCAAGACCTTGCCAACACCTCCAAATATTCACGATAGTAGAAGACTTTTATATCTTAAGCACTCTCTACGTACTGAGCACAACGTCTCTTGGTTAGACAAGGAAATAGGCAGATATTGATCCTGAACAGAGCATAATAATTTGCACAAATGTGACAGGATCATCTGCTTACGCTATTGAGTTTAGATCCGATCCACACGTGACAGAAGAATAAGAACTAGCCAGAAAGAGCTCTACAGACCTCTTGTACCTCTCGTAAGGATTGTAGTTTCGATATTCGGACTTGCCGAAATCATTGACGAGTATTCGTTGATCTCTGCTTGCTTCTCTCCTAACACCGGCAACAGTTACGCTATCGCCGGGCTGTCTCTTCACTCACATGGTCGGAGACAAGAACGCGGACAACCTGACCGAACTTCCTGTACGGCGGGCCGACGACAAGACACTTAGTTGACAGAAGACACAGCCTGGCCCCGCTGAATGACCACTGATGACGCTCTGGGGAATGGTGTGCATAGTGCCATAGTTGTTTCACAATACGCAGTACACATGATGCTCTCAGGCGGGTCACGTCCTGCTCACCGTCTGTGAAATGGCTCTTGTTCATTGACGTACGACGAAATTCATCCTTTATGGAGCAGATAGGCCACTAGACCATGTCGAGACCAGTGAACTGTGATTACTATATTGGTTGTGCTGTATGGAAGCTGTATGGGGCAGTGACTAACTGAGTGGTTGGTCTACATAGTCAGAAGTTGTATGTATAACTAAGTGACAGGGTCGCCCCTTCAGCAATGGGCTGACTTCAACATGCTGTTACGTTCTGTCCGTCCCATGTCTGGACCGGTCGGGATTCACAATGAATTATAGACAGGACCGTGTCTTAGCGAGGAGTGTGTCATATATCTCATGTTCGTGAACGAGTCAGTAAATCAAACATCCATCATTCGTCTCTACAGCTTCAATACTACTTAAGATGATTGCACGAGGAAGGCGAGGGTGATGGGATCTCGCGTATGCGCAGTGCTTGCGATTTGACACGTTGCCATGCGGAGAGGGAAGCCGAGACCACATAGCTCTAAGTGTGATACCATCGTTGATTGAAAAGAGTACCTGCTGCATATGTTCGTCAACGCCAAAACGCCTAGCGTGTGCCGTCCAAAAAAAATGTCGGTCTGATCTAGTAAAATAGGTATGTACCAAGGGTGGTTTATTGATTTCATGCACCGGTCTCTTTGCTCTCTTCAAGATGATAATCACCGTTCTGCAGACCGACGAGGACCTTTTTGCCCTCTTCAGTGAGCTCAGGGAAGCCAGCCGGCGTGGTAGCGCCCGTGAAGAAGCGAGGAGACCATTCAACGTTCCTGGCTTTCCTATCAGCCGCTTTTTGACGTTGACGTTCCTCAAGCTCTTGTTTCTCAGTGGTGGCCTTGTTGTACTGCTTGGTGAGAATAGCTTCAGTAACACTGTTCCAGAACTTGCGCGATTCATTCGGCAGTTGTTGCTCAGCAGGGGGAACAATCTTCTGGACAGGCCACAGAGGGTTGACATCAATCAAGAGTGTTTTGTCGGGATTCTTGGCGGCGGAACCAGAACCTCGGGTGAAGTAGACCTTGTCATGCCAGGCACCCTCGATGCGGCCAATGATGGCCTTGTCAGGGACGTCCTTGATTCTTGTGATGTTGTCGTTGTCAACGTCGCATTTGTAGACCACACCCTCAACCTTGTTCTGGGTCTTGCCTAACCATCCTTCCTCAAGATAGTGAAGGATGACCTTGAGGCCGGTCTTCTTGCATGTCACAAAGCAGGTATCGGCTACACTGACGTTGAGGTTGCCTAGTAAGAGTGGTCAGTAGCCGGACTCAGAAGAGGACACTGTAGATCTCCATACCTCGTAGGAAGCCACCAAGGTATGCAGCCGGATGGGTAAGATGATATGTCTCATCAGCCCAATTGTGTAGAGTGACATAAATGCCCTGGTTGAAAGTGCCAGGTGTAACGCGAATGCTGGTACCAGTGAACTTTGCGCTAATCTGGTCGAATCCACGGGCAGAGATGCCCTTTTGAGGACAGTCCACATAGTAGGCTGAGACGGGAGGGTGATGGGATGTTTGCTCAGTGAGGTATGAGACCTTGACAGGCTTGCCAGCTGTATCGGACTTCACTTGGTTGCCCTGGAGAACGGGCACGTTGTCTTCGACCTCCCATTGACACTAGACATGGATTAGAAGCAGACAAGATGCCAAGGAGCAGGTGGCATACCCTGAAGAACTCTCCAAGAGTTGAGTTGTATGGCTTGCAAGGCTTGCCCTTGACGTACTTCAGGTCCTTTGTGAACCAGAAGCGCAAGCAGGCGAGCAGGCGGCCGAGCTCATCGTCCGAGTCGCCAATGCTAGCGAATATATCTGGCCTATCCAAATAATGCCAGTACTCTGCGTACAATCAGATTAGAGACGAGGACTTGGCCAACAGGCATGCGGTGGGGCGCGTACCGAGGTTGGGGATGGGCTCGAGCAGCTGGGCAGGCAGCGAGAAGCGAACGGCGGCAATATCAGATACTCCAATGAATCTAAGGCGCGTCAGACAGGTTCTTAGACGCACAACAACAGCGTATGTATGCCTACTTCTTCAAGATTCCGACGAAAGTTTTGAGTTTACTGCTGTCATCTGGTGTCTTCTCGGCAACACCCAGGGCAGCGCCACCAGGAGTCGAAGCCCTGGAGGACTGTTCGGAAGGAGGAGCAGATAGACCTGACGATGACGAAGCCATTTGGGCGAGATGTCGAGATACACAAGCAAAGCGTTACAAGTGTTTTGGTATGTCGGTCAAGGAACGTCTGTAACTACGGAGCGATTCGCGGGGCCTGCCTGAAAGGAGGGCACGTTCCCCCCATGACGTTGATATCATTACTACAGAAGACTCGGCCAAGACATGAATACTATCAGCCACTCCAGCCATACAAGTCACCAGGAATTCAGCCATCAAAAGGCACGAATGTTTTGGGGAACTCGAGGGGGTCCAGTGAGAGCGATGTCCTCGTGCACTCTCATTGGAAACGAGCCAATCTCCAAAAAGAACTTTGCATCCCCTCAGTTAGGCACACGCCCTTGCCCTCACGGAAGGGCCTTGGTCCACGCCTTGGCCTCGACGAACAGTCCTATGCGTACTCTTATGCTCATGCTCCAAAGCAGTCTCACTATCTTGCTCGTTGTCACGTCTATGCAGCAAGCCAAAGGCCCAACTGTTTGTGGCCGTCTGACCCGCGGCCGTCTTGCAGTAGCACCCTGTGATCGTTTCCCGTGCATATGACACCGGTCGGCCGCCAATCAAACCAGCACGCTCCTTGTGCCAAGTCACCGACTCGCAGCTTTGCATTTGCATGCCTACAGCCCCTTCTCGATCACCTTGGCCAATGGTAGATGACATGCAGTTCACGGTGAAGCCAAGGAACGGAGTCGATGGAACGCAGGCTTCGCATAAGCCTCGCTGTGTATTCTCTTCACCATTAGCCACACGGACTCCAGATATGTATAGTCTTCACAAAGCAAAAGCAACCTGCCAGCAAAACGCATGGCCCAAAAGTGCACAACACCCCTTGCCCTACTCCCGCTCCCAATAATCCCATGATGACTTGCCGAAACACGCTTGCCCTAATCCTTGATGATGTTGCTTAGATGCCCTTGATGGCGACGGTTCTCTCCTTCTCCAAGCGTTCGCGGTTGCGCTGCTTCTCTTCCTCCTTGCACGTCTCGAGTCCAGTGCAAGCATGGCTCTCGAGCATACGATGCTTGCCGCAGAAGTGGCCATTGCAGAAGCCACAATCTCCGACAATGCGCTGAGCAGCATCTTTGCAGTCCTTGAACTGGCAACGAATCTTCTTAGGTGCTCCACCCCGCAATGGGAGCGCAAGGTGTAGAGTGCTTTCCCGGCCGATGTTGTAGTCCGATAGTGTGCTTGATGACGAATCAAGATGCTTGCCTGCGTACACGAGGCGCATGTCCTGAGCGGGAAGATTCGTACGGATGGCAAGAAGAGATGAGAGTGTCGCTATCGAGGTTGACTCGGGTACCTCGAGGGCAAATGCTGTATGAGGTGAGCACGTGAGTCGCCGATGAGGGTATGAGGAAACGTACTGTCACCTGCGATGTTCTTGATGAAGATTTGCATGCTGGGCTCCGGGTCTGCTGTCGAGCAGCGTGACGACAGGGACGAGACGGAAGAGATGCTGTTTGAGCGCATCATGACCATGACTGTGATGACGAGCGGGTGACAAGAACGGATGCTTCTGATTGTAGGTTACGAGGAGGAGAACTGGCTTGTGTTGGACGAGTGGCGGAAGCAGACGAGAAGGGTGAGAGTAGTGAATCGGTTCGAGTCAAAGGATGAGTTGGTCGAAGATGCGAGAATAGGAGGACGAGAGGACGAGGAGGCAACGGAGTGACGCGATCAGGCGCACAGGTCGGCGTTTAGTGAGATTGGCCCGATGCTCCGAGCGTCTCGAGTTACCGGTACTGTCCCATTGTACGATATTAGTACGTCTAAGGCTTTAAGCGGAGAGATGGAAATGTCGATGGACACTCGCTCTCATCAACTATACCCATCTGTGGAGAGCGAAGTATGGCGGGTTTCGATGGCGACATGTGGTTCTCTGACGGTCGAGAGAGCCTTAGTCTCGATTCTGTTCTCCCGTCTATCACGTTATCTCTGCCGACTACATAGCACATCAGCACCACTGCACTAGCAGACTGTACCGGGCACGGGGTTGATCGATTGATCGTTCGAAACATTTCGGTGATTCACAGGTATATAGTGTCAAGTCTAACCATCACGGTGGTCATGCACATGCTCCTTGGTTCAGGCTATTCTGTGGATATGAAGTCCAGCGGCGGCGAGAACCCTGTGGCATCATTTCCAACTCTGAAGTCCTCACAGCCACCCGCCGGGTAAACGTCTTCAGGTCCTTATCTTGCATCAAGCCAAAACTGACTCTTCAACAATCTGCTTGTCTTTGATCGTCTGGCATTGGCATCTTGGAATCCTTGTACGCCCGTAACGACGACATGCCAATATTTGATCAACACTTAATTCGCATCAATGCACCTTTGCCATGGCGGCATTTGCAATCATACCAAAAGCCAAAAAAGCCGTGACCCCAGCATTGCTGCCCAGACCCCGGATCTCCACGCAAGGTGAACCGGTAGAGGCTTCACCGTGCTTCGTTGTAGAGCGCACATAAACACTGCTCACACATTAGATTCTGACATGCTGTGGAGACTATGTAGCTATCGAAATGCGCAGTGCTATTGGAGATCCGAAGAGGGCTCAATAAGAGCTCGAGCATTTCATCTTTCCAGTGGACCTTTTCCTAATCCACAATAACATCCTGCATTTTGATAGCTAGCAATAGTCGCCCTACCAGGAGGAAGAGTGAAGTTCGCCTGCGACGAACAAGGGAACCTCGTGCGCTTGGTATCAAACCGCCGCAAACCGGCCACCGGACTTTTGGCGAGCGGAGCAAGCCTCTCTCTGTTGTTTTGCTCGCTGGCTCGCCTCCTACGAGATTGCAACACCCAGCGCTGTAACACACACCGAGGCATCCAAGCATGATGCGTTACTCAAGCGTCATGCACATGTGTATATCATCTTCTCCGCGTCCGCAGCAATCGCTCAACCGCTGGCTGCCAAGGCTATCACAGACACTCAGCCCCCCCTTCTCCGTACACGTAGACCCACTTCTTCCCCGGATTGAACGCTCTCTTTCTTGATCATCTTCTGCTTGTCTCATAACGACCAAGGGGACGCACCGCCGGACAAACTCTCTGGCATTACGCTCGGCGACTTGCCCGGGGTATGCTCCATACTCTCGTTCCGGTTGGACGCTTCAAATCCCAATCCACATTCCGATGAGTGCGCACTACACAGGCCAAGCCTCGACAGTGCAGAAAGAGTTGTTTTTCCCAGCGTTTTTACCTGAGCGGTCTGTAGGTTTTGTCCCCTGCTTGGCGATTGTCTTTGACTCTGATAACGGGGTCCTCTCGATCTTGGGCCGACTGGTTCTTCTTGTTGCTTGTCGACGGGATGGCTTGTCCTTGGCTGTTACATCTAATGCCTTGGCCCGCATAAGAGATATGGGCGATCACAATCGTCGTCGGTGTTTCTGACGCGTCTTGATTTGCAAACGTGCTCTTGAAACTGGCAGTGCATGCGTGCAGGTGCCGGGGTCGTGGGGTGTATAAAGAAGGCCATGTCTGTCCGAAGGATTGCAATATCATCCAGCAGCTTGCTCGGCCATTCCAGATAGTCTTTCTCTGATAATTCAAGCAACTCCTGCTTTCTACTTATCTTCTGCTTCTGTGACAGATCAGGACCTCTTGTTTGTTCAGACATGACTCACTCAACTCAAAACGGCCCTCCGGATGGCCAGAGGACGGATTCCGACTCTTCTGAGAAACAAGAGTATGAGCCTTCTGCCCTGGGTTCCCTTACACTATCCCCTTCGGCCACGGTTGAAGATAGGGAGAAGAATTGGCCCTCGGGATGGCGGCCGTACACAGCTTTGTTCGTATGTTAGCTGCACCACCTACGACCAGTGGCGGACCTTGTTAACACTGTTAGGGCGGCTTCTTACTTATGTTTAACTCGTGGGGCTGTGTTAATGCTTAGTACGTTATCCTGACCATGTTATCGTACCGCTCTGACTTTCATAGCGGAACCTTTGCATCTTACTACTCCGAATCACTTTTCCAGGGCGACGACATCTTGTTGAGCAATCTGATCGGCTCAACACAATGTTTTGTCGTCCTCTTCTTCTCTTTCATCGTCGGTCGATTGCTGGATGCAGATCACAGCCGCCAGTTGTTACTGGCCGGATCAGTTATCATCACCATTGGCATGTTTATGCTGAGCATTTCCAACGGCAACGGAGGCTTGAATCAAGGCAACTACGGCTTGACCTGGTTGACACAAGGCCTGGTGACCGGATTGGGTATGGCCTGCTTCTTCGTGTCAAGGTACGTCGCCATCCAATCTGAGTCAATGATCAAGGGTGCTGACAATGTCCAACAGCTCACAAAGTATGCTCTTCCAAACGTCACTCACATTCGTATACGACTGACACTCCAAAGTAACAGCAACTTGGTTCCACAAGAGAAAAGGGTTCGCCATTGGCATCGTGGCTTCAGGAGCAAGCATTTGTAAGTGCATATCCGCATGAAATGAACGATCAATGACAATCAGTGCTTACTATCTCGTAGCTGGGCTTACTTTGCCAGTCATGCTTCGCTTCCTTATTGCCTCTCAGGGGTTCAACAACGCCGTCCGATATGTCACCATCGTCATATCCGTTACAAGTTTCGCAGCAGTGTTGCTTGCACGACCTAACCCTGCCCATACATTCAGAAAGCCGGAGAAGTGGATGTCCAAGAGAACCTGGGTCGATACTTCGGCCTTCCGTGATCCGGCTTTCTGCTGGTTCACGGCGTCGATCTCGGCCCTCTTCCTCGGATTTTACTGTGTGTTCTTCAATCTTGAAGAATGGGCCGCGACCAACGGGATCGCGCACAAGGGAACGCCACCTCCGGGAGCGCAATCAACTCTGTCAACATATTGGTTGCTGAGCATCATGAACGGCTGCAGCACTTTTGGTCGACTCAGCTCTGCCTGGCTTTGTGATCGGTTCGGAGCACTGCACGTCCATATGACAGTGACAATCGTATCCAGCATCCTTTGCTTGTTCTTGTGGACATTTGCCAATACACTGGCGCCCGCTCTGGCATTCGCCATCCTCTTTGGAGCCTTCTCGGGCAGTGTGATCGGGCTGCCACCGGCGTCCATGGCAGCGATCCTCGGAGCAGATGCAAGCAGACAGGCCAAGCTTGGGCAGTGGACTGGTATGATGTACACTGCAGCAGCACCATTCGCGTTGGTCGGACCGGTGATTGCCGGACACTTGGTTTCCGAGTACGAAACCTATCTCGGGGTGCAGATATGGAGTGGAGTTTGCTTGCTGCTGAGTGCAATCTGCATGGGCATGGCAGTCTTTGTCACGGGCAGAAGGAGATCAAGAAGCGAGGGCGATGACAAGGTTTAGTCTCTTGGATAGAGACGGAAGGTTCGGTGAATGTTAATAACAAGACAAGGCAGTCAGGGAGTAGACCGGGTCTAGGATAGGATGGCACTGGCGTTCGGGAAGGTTAGAACAAGATTAGATACGAATAACGAATATCACGGATTATGGCCAAGACAAAAGCGAGGTAGCAGAGTAGAGGAGAAGAGAAGAGAGAGACGGAGAGCAGTAGTTGGTTGTAGAGCAAAGTCATGTCGAGTACGAGTAGGTGACATGGCGTGACTCGGACAGGATTGGCGGCTGTCGAGTGTGGGGGCGGCGGAGGACGGCAAGGACGGGCATGACGGCGGACAGGCTTGGGATCTTGTTTAGTTGCCAACACGCTCCATGACAGCGATGAGTATCCGATAGCGGTGCGTTTCTGCTGGGCGATTGAAGCCAGCGAGAAGATGCAACCTGCCGACCACGACGACGACCAGAGCGGCGCTTTCTGGCAGCGTGTGCAGACGGTCGTGTCGACGCAATGCACGACACACGAGCAGATTGACGACTGCCTTCGCTCCTTCCTCGAGGCGTCGACCGACGGCTTCCTCGACACCGAATACGACATTGCGCGCTGCTGCTACCGCCTGATCGACTCGCCGCTTTTCCTCCAGAACAAGGACTACGTGCGCCGACAGTTCGTTTACTGCCTGTTGCAGGTACGCCCCCGCATGGACTCCCGGACGCGAGCCACTGTTGACAGCCCGCTGTAGGAGGAGCATGCCCCGGTGCTGCACATTGTCACGGCTGTGCTGCTTTACGACGGCCGCAGCGATGAAGCCGTCTTTGAGATGATGCAGACCGAGGGCGCCTTTGCCCGCCTGCTCGACCTGGTCCAGGGCAACAAGGACGACAGCACGGGGCTGCATCGTCTCCTGCTCGAGCTGCTCTGCGACATGTCGAGAATACAGCGTCTGTCCCTTGACGACCTCGGTGAGCCACCTCCCCTGCCGTGCGCCCTGCTTTCCAATGCCCGACTCTAACCTCTCCAACACAGCCACCGTCGACGACGCCTTTGTCATCTACCTGTTCGAGCTTATCGAAGAGCTGTCTAACGATGCCAACGACCCATACCACTATCCAACTATCCGTGTCTTGCTCATTCTCAACGAGCAATACATGTGCTACGCCGTCTCTCCCGAATCACACCCAACCCTGACCAACCGCATCATCAAGGTCCTTTCCAACCACGGCCCAGCTTATCGTACATTTGGCGAAAACCTCATATTGCTGTTGAATCGTGAATCCGCATTGGGTCCTCAGCTGCTGATTCTCAAGCTGCTATACCTCCTCTTCACCACACCTCCTACCTTTGAATATTTCTACACAAACGACCTGCACGTCCTCGTTGACGTCATCATCCGCAATCTTCTAGACCTTGACCCCGGTTCCGACGACGAGGATCACCCCGATGTATCGAAAGATGGTGGTGGCCAGCGCGCCCTTCGCCATACATACCTGCGTGTCCTGTGTCCACTGCTGAAAAATACCCAATTGGCCCATGAAAACGCTCACTACAAGCGCGAAGAGCTGCGTAAACTCTTTTGCTTGCTCGTGAACAGATCCTCGTTTCATTTCTCCCCGGTTGACGAGACCGTTGTGCGCTTGGTATCACGCTGTAGACAAGTTGCGTGGATCAGAGACGAGTCGGACCATGAGGATCCAGTCAGCCCTCCAACAGATGCTCATGTGGCCAAGCGCTTGCTGGGTATGAATCTCGCCGAGGCGGGCGAGAGCAGTCTTAGTGTTTTGGACGTCAGCGCAAAAGTTGAGAAGGAAAAGCCTATGGTGCCGGCCCCGCGAAGGCGGAAGAGGCTGCAACAGCAACAATCAAAGGAGACTGTCTTGTTGCGAGTCTCACCCAACAATGCTCAGAATGGCGAACGAAGCCCCTTTGATGATGATAATAATGAAGAGTGAAGCCTGTCCATACATACATACCTAATTGTTCATGCAGCCACTCTGATATTGCACTTCCCCTTTGCAGTCCAAGCCGTTTTGTTGAATAAAGGAGTGCTGATACTCTACGTCTTGTAGACCACAAGCGATTATCATCTGTAGAAAAGTCAGGATCAACGTGCCGTGTAACCCTGTAAGGTCAAACACGGCAAGCGGGAAGGGGCAAAAAGGGATGCAGGCAGTATTGGGGTTACACAATGAAAAAGTTTAACGCAGAAACAGCGACTGGCTGCATACACAGTGCAGATGTCGTTTTCCGTTTGTGTGGTGCTACGCAAGAAACAGGTCAGCTCAGCAAGGTTCCGACGCCATTAATCTGGGCGGCCCTGACATGACACATAGTAGCACACAGGCAGCTGCAGGCCACCCTGGAGAAGGAAAGTTGGCTGCGACCCGCAGATGTTACTACACCATGCAATCACTTCGATTGTTTCCAGAGACATTGGCAAGGCAAGGAAGCAAGCCAAACGAGCATTGTCGGCCCTTGCCATAGACATGACCCTTGAATACGCTTTCATGTATAAGTAGGTCATACTCTGCGCTGAGAAAACCATCTGAAAAGCAGTTCGCATCAATAGTCTCTCATTCATCTTCTTCCACACAATCGTTTCAAGATGCTCAAGATTTTCTCTTTCTTTCCCTGTGCTTTTGCAGTAGCTCTGGCCAACGAACTGCCCTCGGATTGTGCATATGAACCACTTCCATATGGCAGCTTCCCGACTGGTACTGGCGGAGGCCCTCTATTCAGCCCCACAGGACTGTCTTCAGGCTCACCTCCTGGTCCATACCCAGGCGTATCCTATGGAGCACCTTTCCCGACTTTCAACCTCAGCTCAGAGGTTGTGGGTCCCACAGGAACTGGATCATCATCTGCTTTTGTTCCATCGTCTTCCGATGAAGGCAGAAGCGGAACTACCTCTCGACCAAGTGGTACTGCCTTCATCCCCTCTTCATCCGATGCGGGTAGGAGTGGCACTGCTTCTCCTTCTTCTTCAATCTTGTCCTCGGTCTACTTTCCAAACAGCACCACCTCTTCCCAAGAAGCTGTCACAACCATCTATTCTGCTACTACCGCCGTCACGACTGTGGTCACTACCGTCTATCTGCCACCTCAGAGCCCTGATTCGTCCTCGGATGTGAGGTCTGGTGTTTCGGTCTCAGTCTCCTACAGCGCCAACGCAACCATCATGTCATCACTCGTGACCGGCACGATCACTTTGACATCCACCTTGACACCTTCTTCCTCCCCTGATTCACCTGTCACGGTCATGAACAGCACTTCGCTTCCTGGAACCGCAACCTCTTACTCTCTAGGAACTGGCTCAGCCTCTGCCCCCAGAAACAGAACATCTTCTGCTGCCTCATTTACCTGGTCTCCTTACGTTCCATATGTTCCGGGTACCGGAATGTTCAGCAGCTTTACACCATCGAGCTCACCTAACTCGCCGGCGACAACTTCCGTATTTAATTCGAGTTCAGCTCGTGCTACCACTACTCACGTTACCATTCACCTGAATTCTTCGATCACGCTCACGCTAGTCACCACCAATACGGTTCCACTGACCACCGGATCAGTCACAATCTCCAACTCTAGCACTTTTTCAGGCTCTTCTAGTGGTGGTGATCGTAGCGGCACGGCCAGTCCCGTCACCACGTCTGCAGGTAACAAAACTTTGTCCTCGGGCACATTCACTGCATCATATTCTTCGGGTGGTCGTAATGGTACCTTGATCTCCTATGGTAGCACTGAGACTGCACCTGTTAGATCTTCCACTTCGTCTGCAAGCCCTGTTACAAGAATCAGCTCTTCCTCGGCCGATTCCTCTGTTTCGACTAGCGAAGGCAACCGCAGTGGTACTCGACGTCCTTCTCGAAGCATACCGCTCCACTCCACAGGACCCTACTCTCAGTTTTCTTCCTTTGTCACCAGCGTTGTGAGTTCCAGTGTTGGAAGTTCAGAGGCCGGCGGTGTCACCGAGTCTCCTTCAGCTCCTCCCACCTTGCCCACCGTTCCTTTCTACGGCTCATGGAGCTATAACAACGGCGGCGGCTATGGAGGTTACCGCGGTGGCTACAAGAGAAACGGCAAAGCTTAGATAGTGTCAGGGGTAAGATTATACGTTCATTGGCGATGATATGAAGGTATCTGAAAGGTGGATGAAGGGTCGTTGTTTCTCTTGTTGGTGTTCTCTGCCGATTCTTCTCTTCTTCTTGACCTCCACAGCGATGTGGGAGTTGCTCTTCTTGGTAATATCTTCAGTTCGTCCTCGGCTGCTACGCTTCTATTGGTGCCTGATCTCGATATGTTTAATCATAAATCACAATGTTTTCTACAGTCTATTTGCGTTGTCAAATGTGCGTCGTAAGCTGGTCCCACAAAACGAGTCGTTTTGGCCAGTGGTGCAAACCTTGAACTCTGCGGCATAGTTCACAAAACTCTTGATAGCATTATTTTCTAATGGAGTAAGTACTGCCGTTTGAGACTGCCTTGCCTTGTTCCTCCAAGCCAGCTAGCAACCATTTCGTCTCGTCCTCACCAAAGTTGTAGCCACCCGGAACTACCATCTTCATCATCATTGTGATGCGTGTCGCATCCATGGCACCTCCGTTCGTCAACATGCCCACAATGAACATTTCGTACATGGCCTTGTTGTCTTGGAGTACTGCGTCTTGAGTCTTGACTGCCGAGATTGCCGTATCGGCTTGCATCTGTACAGGTGCAGAAGGGCCTGTAGCGCCCTCTTCCTCAACCGATGGCAGTTTTTCAAGCACGGTGAAGACGTCTGATTCGGTTTCGACTAGGATACGATGGCCCACCCAAAACGAGAGTGCGTTACGGACTAGCACTTCGTCCATGGAAAGCGACGCCTCCAACTCTTGTACAGATTTTGAAACTAGTCCTTCGGACGGACACTCATCGTTGTCATTGTGAAATGCATAGATGATGCTGGTCTGCCACGTCTGGACTCCTTCGAGCTTCACGGTTCGATCTTCAAGCTCAAGTTCAACCGTGGCCTTGCCCAGCGCAGATAGCCAGTGCAGCTTGCGTAAATTTTTGACACGCTCAAAATCTTGCTCGAAACGTGACTGCAATGTCGATATAGGAGCCGGTACTGCAAACTCGTCCTCCCGAAGACTCGGCCAGAAGAAGGAAGACAGAATCTGGGTATAAAAGTCTGCAGATGGTTCGCCGTTGGCGTTCGAACCAATTATGGACAGTTCGGACGATGGATACAGCATGTTTGAGGCTTTGTCTGCGATAGCCGCGGACTTGATCAAAGCGATAAACTTCTGGCCAGCCAAATCTGTCTGAGGCACTCGATCGTTGAATTTGCCAATGAGCGCTTGAGTATGTATGCCCGATTCGGGAATGGCAGCATGTACCTCTTCCAGTGTTGGGAAATCCTTCTTGGGACGAAGCGTCTTGTTAATGTGTCTCGAATCTTGTATGTCACGCAACATGACCTCACACGACTGGAGCCGATCCGCACCGAATCGAGTTTTGAAGAGCTCTACAAGTCGGATCTGTAAAACGAGTAAGTACAAATTCAACTCAGGGACAGCTGTCCAAACCAAACACTAACCTCTTTCTCGAGCTCGGTATTGTCGTAGCCCACGCTCAGCAATCGCTCTCCCAGCAGAGATTGTACCTCCTTGATGAAGTCGGCTTGCTCGAAGAGCGTAAGCATGAAAGACATGATATCCTCACTTTTGGACTTTTTGTAGTCTGCAAGTACATGTAGTCAGCATACTATGTGTACCAAGATGTTTCGACAGACTGACCAGGACCAGCATCAATTGGGTCAGGCATCCATTCCATGTCATCCCAATCAAGTCCTCTGTGCTCTACATGGTGTGCTTGATATTCCGTGAGATTTATTTCTCTGGCGAGCTCATTGCAGACCTCGTCGGATGGAGTGCTGATATGGTTGTCCCCCTCGATCTCAACGTCTGCTAAGAAGCTTGCTGCAATGATTCTGACGGTATCATCGCGATGCCTGAGATAGGCGCGTAAAGGCGTAGCCACCTTGTCCAGCAGCACACCCCGAGGATCTAGTGTTTTGAATGCCATGATGACATTGATGTATATGCTGAGAAGCTCCGAGGTTGTCACACCAGCATGTAAGAGACGACGACTTAGCTGTTGCGTGAAGGATGTGGCAATCTGAATCTTGACTTCTGACGAGTGCATGCACTCTCTCAGGTCCAGTATCGCTCCAGTCGAGTGGGGCCAGGCCTTGACGTAGTCGAGAAGGTGTCTGATTCTTTGCTTGGCCAAACGTTCCATTATGGTGAGTTTCCAGTCCGTCAGCTCATTTGGCGCTATACATACACCGCTTGCTACTATTGTAGGGGTGAGACTAAGATCTATCCATTGTTGTAGTTGGTCAACGATGCTCTGACGCCTTATCCAGTCCACTTTCATAGCAAAACTCTGCACGAAGCTGTCGATTGCTGCGTGCACGACTTGAGCCATCGCACGTTGGGTATGATAGTCCATGATGACTTCTCGAAGAGCGTTGTCTAGCACCTGCGACCATTGTACATTTTTGCAGCTATCTGGAGACAACAAATGTTTGTCGGAAACACAAAGGAAGGAAGACGCTTGGCGTTGTTATTCTGTCAACAACGACCAGATGCTTGGCGTCAGCTTGCAATGCATACAGCAACACTTAAATCAGTAGCTTGAGACCTTTTAGTGTTACTTATCGCAAGCGCTGAGTTGCTCATCGTGTCTGGAAACTTGTATTGCATGAAACATGAAGACTCAAACTATCATTGCCACTGTCCTTTGTCTTGCACACTCGCAGTCTGTGCTGGCGGCCACAGATCAACTCGTCCTCGAGGATGCGACCGTGGGCTTCAAAACTCCTAAGCATGTCGCAGTAGTAGGTATGTAAAATTAGTCAAGCAGTGCAGATCAATCTTGTTGTTGACGCTCTCCTGGATAGGTGCCGGAAGCGCAGGCTCTTCAACAGCATACTTCCTGCGAAAATACAGCCAGGAGCGAGGCATTTCTCTCAACATCACAGTCTACGAGCGTGACGGCCATATTGGCGGCCGTTCAACTACAGTCGGCGTATATGGAGACGAACAGAATCCAGTCGAGCTTGGTGCATCCATATTTGTTGAGGTCAACCACAACCTCGTTGATGCTGCCAAAGAGTTCAACTTGTCGACATCTGGAATCCGCGAGCTCCGTTCTAAAGGACCCGTGCTTGGTGTATGGAATGGCAGAGACTTTGTTTACATACAGTCCGCTGGCGGAAGCTGGTGGGACACTGCAAAGCTATTTTGGAAGTACGGTCTTGCGCCCCTCAAGACTGTAAATTTGATGAAAGCCACAGTAGGGAAGTTCTTGAAGATGTATGAAGAGCCATACTTTCCCTGGAAGTCACTTTCGCAGGTGGCCTACGACCTTGGTCTAACGGCTGCTACTGCTTCCACCGGGGAGCAATTTCTTGAGCAGAACGGGATCGGCAAGCTGTTTGCTCAAGATATCGTGCAGGCAAGCACACGAGTTAACTATGCACAAAATCTGCCCTTACTACATGGGTTAGAAGCAATGGTCTGCATGGCGACTGATGGAGCACAAGCAATCGACGGAGGTAATTGGCAGATATTCTCAAATATGCTCTCAGCAGCTCAAGCAACTGTCCACCTTAACAGGACGGTTAGTAGGCTGGCCAAGCTCAACAACAACAAGTACTCCATCTCGACGAAGAAGCAAGGATCAAAAACAGAAGCACTCGATCAACAGATATTTGACGAGGTAGTTCTGGCAGGACCATTGCAATATTCGGACATCGACTTTGATCCGAAACCTCGTCATCTGCCGGATTCAATTCCTTATGTACAACTACACGTCACACTCTTCACTTCAAAGCACGCACTCTCGCCCAGGGCTTTCAACTTGTCATCGGAGAAACTGGTGCCACAGGTCGTCCTTACCACGCTGCCCCCAGGCGAGCATCATGGCAGCAGCCCAGAAGGGGTAGGTTTGCCTGGCTTCTTTAGCATATCGCTTCTACGACCTAGTATGGACACGCGCGAAGGCAGAGGCGAGCTTGAATATCTCTACAAAGTGTTCTCCCCAGCTCCGCTCAATGACACGTTCCTGGCCAACATACTGGGGCTAGCTGAAAAGGCGACGATCGACAAAGAGGATATCAGCTGGCAATACCGCAAAGTGTGGAACAGCTACCCATACGAGTACCCGCGAGTGACATTCGAAGAACTTCAGCTGGACGAAGGACTTTGGTATACAGCAGGCATTGAGAGCTTCATAAGTACGATGGAAACGAGCAGTTTGATGGGCAAGAATATTGCCCGGTTGATGGTAGATGGTTGGGAAAGTTGACCAGATTTAGCAGTCTAGAATCAAATGCACACCAGTCCGACACAGTCAAGAGACCAGAAGCATTCTCCAGTATCAGATTGGTCAGCTGAAATGCATGATGGAAACGTTGTGGTGAGAAGTGCAATTGTCGGGTAGAGAGGAGGGCAAGGAGGGGTCAAAGCGGCGGGGCAAGTCGGCGATCGGAGGGCACAGCCGAATGTTTGTTTGCTCTGTTTGGAAGTTGGTCCATAGACAATAATCGCAGACGTCGATTTGCGACAGCAAGAGTACTTGTCCAAGAAGCAAACACAATGTCGGCGAAATCCCCAGCACGCCAAAGCCGACGGGCTGCTGCATCAAGGCGCCGAGTGGTCGATTCCGATGACGACATGGAAATGGACATGGGCGACGACGTGTCTCAGGGAAATGCGAGCGAGACGGCGCATGAGGACGAGCAAGAGGAAGCAGAATACACGCCAGCCCCGGCCCGCTCAAGACGCCATACCAAGTCCGCCATGTCTGACACGCCGGCTACACCACAGACGGCCTCCCGGACCCGTCACGACCATGTCGCCGACGGGTCAGTCATGGAAGAAGCAACCTCGCCTACCAAACCCAAGCGCCGATCCGCCAAAACTGCTCGTACTGTGCGCAAGAATCGCATATCTACGTCCGTCGCCTCTGAGACCGAAGCATCGATACTACCCACTTCCCAGCAATCCGCTTCGCCCACCTCGCAACGACTCAAGCATGCGGCACCTCTCTCAGACATCACCGAGACGGCCGTGAATGATCAGACCCCACGAGCCCAAATCAGACCCCCATCGAGCCAAGTACAAAAGGTTGACATAAACACGACTACACTGGAGAAACCCATGGACATCGTTGTGCGTACCCGAGCTGCTGCCACCATGCCTGCCTCACAAGCTCCCTCGGAGCCTCGTTCCCGGACCGTCATTACCCACCTCGTCCTCAAGAACTTCAAGAGTTATGCAGGCCGTCAGGAGGTGGGCCCTTTCCATGCCTCGTTTTCCTCCGTTGTTGGGCCCAATGGTTCTGGCAAGTCAAACGTCATTGATTCTTTGCTCTTTGTCTTTGGTTTCCGTGCCAGCAAAATGCGCCAGGGCAAGATTTCTGCTCTGATCCACAACTCGGCTGCCTATCCTGATCTGGATCATTGTGAGGTCGAGGTTCATTTTCAGCAGGTCATGGATTTGCCAGCTGGCGGCCACGAGGTTATTGCCGACTCGCAGCTCATCATCTCGAGACGTGCTTTCAAGAACAATGCGAGCAAATACTACATCAACAGCAGAGAGTCGAACTTTACCGCTGTTACCACCTTACTGCGCGATCGTGGTGTCGACCTTGACCACAAGCGTTTTCTGATTCTGCAGGGTGAGGTTGAGTCGATTGCTCAGATGAAACCAAAGGCTGCCAGTGAGCACGACGATGGCCTTCTAGAATATCTTGAAGACATCATTGGCACATCTAAATACAAAACTCCCATCGACGAGGCTGCCGCGGAAACGGAAGCTCTCAATGAAGTTTGCGCCGAGAAGAACACCAGGGTACAACATGTCGAGAAGGAAAAGAACGCTCTTGAGGACAAAAAAGACAAGGCGCTAGCTTTCATCCGCGACGAAAATGAGCTGGCCACAAAGCAATCAGCCCTGTACCAAATCTACACCAACGAGTGCACTGACAACGTCACCGTGACTCAGGAAGCTGTCCAACAACTCCAACAGCAGCTTGACGAAGAACTGGAAAAACACAAGGGCAACCAAGAAGACATCAAGAGGCTGCAGAAGCAGCACAACACAACATCCAAGGAATACGAGCGCATGTCTGAGAGCACCCAATCGATCTTGAAAGAGATGGCCAAGCTTGACAAAGACACCGTCAAGCATGCAGAGAAAAAGAAATTCCTCGCCAACAAGGCTAAGAAGCTTGCGAAAACTGCAGAGGATAGCAGATTTGGCATCTCCGGAGCTAATACCCAAGCCACGCAGGCCGAAGACGACATCAATAGGAATGCACAATCCATAGCTGAGCTGGAAACAGAAATGCATCGAGAAGAGGCGCAGTTGACCCAGATCAGAGAAAGCCTCAAAGGCAAGACTCAAGGCATTTCGGATGAGATTGCAGCAAAGCAAAAGACTCTAGAGCCTTGGAAGGCGAAGGTCAACGAAAAACAATCTTCCATCTCCGTCGCGAAGAGTGAGCTGGAAATTCTCAGAGAGCGAGGCAACGCCGGAGCAAATGCTGTCCAGGACATCGAAAACAAGATCGCATCATTCTACGAAACACGCGAGGCCAAGGTTGTGGAGTACAAGGAATGCAAACGAGAGCGAAAAGCGGTAGAGGGCTCTGTGCAGGAAGCGCAAGCTGAGGTCGATCATCTTGTATCTCAGGAGCCCGCTTTGCGTTCGAAGCTTTCAGGGGCTAGACAAAAGGCCGACGAAGCACGCGCAAGCTTAGCTGCTACTCAAACACAAGGCAACGTTCTTACCGGACTCATGCGTCTCAAGGAGTCTGGAAGAATCGACGGGTTCCATGGGCGTCTCGGTAACCTTGGTGCCATCGATGCAAGGTTTGATGTTGCTATATCGACTGCATGTCCTTCGCTTGACAACTTGGTGGTTGACTCTGTCGAGGTGGGTCAACAATGTATCGAGTACCTTCGCAAGAACGACCTCGGTCGTGCGAACTTCATCCTTCTTGACCGCTTGCCGCAGCGAGACCTATCAGTGATCCAGACACCGGAGAACGTGCCTCGACTTTACGATCTCGTCAAGTCAAAACATGATCGCTACAGACCGGCCTTTTATAGTGTGCTCCAGAACACGCTTGTTGCCAAGGATCTTGAACAAGCAAATCGCATTGCTTATGGTGCCAAACGCTGGAGAGTTGTCACTCTCGACGGTCAATTGATCGACAAATCAGGTACCATGAGCGGTGGCGGTACCAGAGTCGCCAAGGGTGCCATGTCTTCCAAGGTTGTGGCCGACGTGACTAAGGATCAGGTCGTCAAATTGGAGGTAGATCGTGACACACTCGAGGAAACGTTTGGCCAGTTTCAGCAAAGAATGCAGCAACTCGAGGCTCGTCTTAGGCAGCTGCAAGATCGCGTACCAGAACTCGAAACTCAAGCTCAGAAGTTGAGACTGGAAGTTGAGAGCTTAGACCGTAACATTGCCGATGCTGAGAAAAGAGTGGAGGAATTGAAGTCTGAAAGCCAACCTTCACAATCGGACAACAAGCGTGTTGCCGAGCTCGAAAAGACCATCAGAACTCTGGAAAAGGAGACCGAGAAGTTACAATCTGAGACTGCAGGCATCGAAGAAGAGATCAGATCGCTGCAGGACAAGATTATGGAAGTCGGAGGTGTGCAACTCCGGACGCAAAAAGCCAAAGTCGACGGGCTCAAAGAACAGATCGATCACCGCATGGAGGAGATGTCTAACGCGGAGATTAACAAGGCAAAGGCCGACAAACAAAAGTCGAAGCATGAAAAGGCCTTCAATGAAGCACAGTCCGAGCTCGAGAAAGTGACAGCGGACGCAGAGAAGGTCGAGGACGATATCAAAGAGCAGACTAAGAACACTGCAGGATTTCGCAAGGAGGCTGAAGAGGCGCAAGAGGTCTGTATGAAAGAAACGACTTCTGCACAACACCGCATACTGACCAAATGTAGGCATTGGAGTCCAAGAAAGAAGAGCTCGAAGCACTCAAAACTGAACTCGATACCCAGACGACCATTCTCAACGAAACTCGAGGCATTGAGATTGAGATGCGGAACAAGCTCGAAGAAAACCAGAAAATTATGGCAGAGAATCAGAAGCGTCTTCGGTACTGGCAGGAGAAGCTGACTAAGCTCATCTTCCAGAACATTGGGTGAGAATGCCAGCATCAACTGCCCAAAACAAGTGCTGACAGCTTTGCAGTGACGACGGTGAAGAGCTCGAGCCTCTGCCTATGGCCCAGTACACCAAAGACGAACTCGAAGACATGTCGAAGGATGAACTCAAAGCATCAATAGCGCTGCTCGAGGAGTCAACATCACAAGCAGTTGAGCTTTCCGTTCTGGCCGAGTACCGCCGTCGCGTTTCAGAACACTCGTCTCGCATGTCAGATCTCAACGAGGCTTTGACTGGTCGTGACTCGGCAAAGAAGCGATTGGACGATCTCAGGCGAATGCGTCTCGAAGGTTTCATGGAAGGGTTCTCTACCATATCCATGCGACTTAAGGAGATGTATCAGATGATCACCATGGGTGGCAATGCAGAGCTCGAACTCGTAGACAGTCTGGACCCGTTCAGCGAAGGTATCCTCTTTAGTGTGATGCCGCCAAAGAAGAGTTGGAAGAACATCAGCAACTTGTCAGGTGGAGAGAAGACACTCAGTTCTTTGGCTTTGGTGTTTGCTCTGCACCACTACAAGCCGACTCCACTGTATGTCATGGACGAGATTGATGCCGCCCTCGACTTCCGTAACGTTTCGATTGTTGCAAGTTACATCAAGGAAAGAACGAAGAACGCTCAGTTTATCGTCATCTCGTTGAGAAACAACATGTTCGAATTGGCTGCGAGATTGGTCGGTGTTTACAAAGTCAACCACATGGTATGTAACCTTGGTGATCTGAGATAAGATGCGATACTAACGAGTGAACAGACCAAGAGTGTAACTATTGAAAACAAGGACTATATTCAAGCTGCAGCAGCATGATTGTTCTGCAAGATCCCAGAAGATGGTGGATAACAGTATAGGGCAGATCGTATATTCACTGGTGAACATTTGGCGTTTGGAGGATTGGAAACATTATGATACCATGGCTAGTTGTAGCAGGAGCTAGAAATCACGAATTCTCCATTTTGACAGTTTCTCTTTGATATGCGATTGACTAACAGTGCGTCGGACTGGATCGGACATGCGCCAGAACTATCTGTCATAGGGGCTGCAACATTATACGGAAGATATGACGTGCTACTCGAACAAGAACGTTGCTTGTATTTATCGAACGAGTTCGAGATCAAGTTATCAGGAACATCACGACGTGCAAGGAAATGGATCGGACAGTGAGACGGGGTCAAAACAAAGTAAGAATTTTGGTTGTAACTACCAAATGCTTACACAGGAAGGTCCACCCTGATGGCTGACTTCTTCCAACACGGTTCTATCATCCTTTGATGAAACTGCAACAAGTAATGAGACCCAGGTAACGGTGATTGATCGTCCAAGCCGAATCGGCATAATAACGCCCGTCAACAAAGAACAGTGGACTTGAGTGCAGTGCGATCAAACCAAGTTGAAGAGGGAGGCGGCGAGGAGTGTCAGAATGACGGTCTTGCCAACCATGCCGGTGACAGTGGCATCGTTGGAAGGGACTGAAGTGACAGTGGCAGAGGCGACGCCGCTTCCGGAGGCAGTAGCAGAGGCCGACTTTGAGGAAGGACTGGCGGACAGAATCAAAGTAGCGACAGGAGAGACCATCTTGGATGAGGTGGGAGTGGAAGTGATGGCGCCGTTGGAGGTGGACTCGACGGGACTGGCGATGACAACGACAGAAGTGGAGGCGACGCTCTCAACAGCAGGAGTCTCAACGACAAAGGTGGCATGAGTGGTAGAGGCGGTCTCTGTAACGGAGCTGATGGAGATGTTGGTGATGGAGCTGATGGAATCGGATGAGATGCTCTGAGAAGAGATGCTCTCGACGGAAGCAGTGACAGTAGTGCTAACGACGACGACGGGGAGAGTGGCAGTGGTAGGAGTGCATTCAGCAGGGATGACTGTGACGGTGACAGTGTCCTGAGCAGTAGCAATGGCGCCCATGGCTGGAATGTGTGTCAGTAAAACACGCGATAGCAGACAACGAGGGCGGGTACTTACTGGCAGCGGCAACAAAGGCCATGGTAGAGATGAAGAACTGCATGTTGAGCTGAGTTGTTGTGGTGGTACTGATGTCGAATTGATAATGTTGTTGTTGATGAAGAAGAGACGCAGCAGCAAGTAAAGCAAGTTGGCCAAGCAAGAATTTGATGCGTTTGCTCGTCGATGTTCCGGAAGGTGCTGTCATGCGCGCAGCCGGACATTTGGTGCTACAGATGCTACGTTCGTCACTCCAGCTGCACCTACCCTCTAGCGGGAGCCTGCCGCAGTGCACAAAGTTCTTGGGATCAGGACAATGCAGAGGATGGAAGTGGAGGAGTCGCTCTCAGTGGACGCTTCCTGTAATTTCAATCCATCGTGTCTTTCAACAGTCGAGGTTGGATGCCGAAGAGAGAAGTCACAAACCTAGCATGATTCACGAATCCATTGAGATAACCGGTGGCCATCGTCGTTCGCGGGAAACTACATGGGACCATGTTGCCTACAAATTCTTGTTGATGACAAAGCGTTTGGTCATGCCCGGAACAAAAATTCGGAAGGAACTGTAGAGAAGCTCAACAAATCCCATTGGGAAACTGCTAGCAACCAGTGGTTGTAACGTTGTAAATGATATGAATTGGCAGTCGCAGAGCTCAACAACGCAACACGCTTAACGTGAACCTCCATCCGGAGTGCGCTCCCGGGACTAGCAACCGCGTTTTGAGCACCTGTAAAAATGCGCAAAGATTTTGTGAATGGCAGAGAGTCCAGTGAGAGTATGAAAATCGTGCACAGCGGGACCATCGAGACCTCCCTGAAGCCCAGTAGCCCCTATTTACACTTGTAAAAATGCACAAAGTTTTCCTAGATGGCTGAAGGTCCAGTGAGAGCGCTGAATTGTCTACAACATTTTGGGCTCTCACTGGACCCAAAGCTCTTTCCGAATACAATCGTGCATTTTTGCAGGCAGTTTGAACGACGCGTCAGAGGTTGGGGATGGCGAATAGCACTTACCTTTCAAGTATTGTTGAGCGTTGAGTATAGCGACTTCCTTACCTTTCATCGTTCTACACGCAGGCTTCTATATAAACAAGCTGCACAACTCGACTTACCATCAAAACATTCAACTTTCAACTTTCGTTCGAACCCATCACACAACCCGTCACGATGAAGCTCTCCATCACACTCGCTGCCATGGCTGCCATGGCTATCATGGCTCAGAACATCGGAGACCCCGTCACCACCAGTGTGCTCGTCGTCGAGTACGTGCCAGCTGTCTCGACTTCGACCGTGTACCAGACCACTCAGTTCACCGTCTGGAGCTGTGCACCCGATGTCACCAACTGCCCAGCTCGTTCTGCAACATCCATCGCCATGGTCACCGCCATCATCGGCATGTCAACCACAATCTGCCCAGTCACTTTTGTCAGCACTCGTGTCAGCTCCTACACCACACCTGCTTCGACCAGCTACGCCTCATCCACACCCGGTGCTTCCATCAGCTCTGCCTCTGTGATCTCGACTACCTACTCGACTGGCAGTTCCACCATCACCATCGGCTCGTCATCGACCGACTTCAACTACTGGTCGACCATCAGCTACAGTGCATCCTCCACTGAGTCCATCGTCACGAGCCAAGCCACTCTCTACTCTGGCGGGCCTTCTCTTCCAACCGGTGTTACCATCAGCTCGACCACATCAGGTGGCTCAGGTGGCTCAGGTGGCTCAGGCAGCTCAAGCGGTTCGGTCGGCTCATCATCAGTCTCTGCATCAAGCAGCTCATCAGCATCATTGACATCCACAATTTCGACACTCTCATCATCTGGCTCTGTCTCAGCTGGTGCATCAACATCGTCATCGGCAGCCACACTGGCATCAGCAGGATCTTCATCGTCTGGTTCACCGTCTCCAACAAGCACATCGGCAGGCATCATCACATCTTCCGCCAGCGTCGTCGTCTCCACCAGCATTGCTGCCAACGGCAGCTCATACACTATCTCCTACTCGCCATTGGGTACTGGTAGCCTCAGCTCTCAGGTCATCACTGGCCCAGGATCCAGCAACAACATCTCGGTGCCATCTGGACCAACTGGCTCCGGTCCATCGACCACCTACACTGGCATGGCAGGTCGCCAGACTGTCTTGTCTGTCGTGTCTGCTCTTGCCTTGTGCATGGTGGCAGCTCTGATCATGTTTTGAACTTGAGTTGAGATGAAACATTGTTATCATCGGCGGTTGTCATGGGATGAGGATTGTGTGGCTTTGTTGCTTTTGAGCTTTGTTTCTTTTGTTCGCTTCACTGAGCATGGTTAGCGCAAGGACGCAGACAGCAGGGTTATCGCAAGAATGCAGACAGCAGGGTTATCTCAAGAACGCAGACAGCATCGTTAACGCACAAGCGCAGACAGCATGGAGTCCACCTCCTATTACAAGACAGCAGCACATAGAGACAGCTTTTCATATCAAACACAGCGATTTGCATCACACATTTCTTCTTCTTTGCCGTGCAATGTATGTGACTCTGGTTGCAAATGATCGGACAATCACCGTGGACATGTCACGGAGTCATGTTGATGCATGTCACGCAACAACAGATGTCTCAACAGAGCTTCGGTACTTGCAGGATCGAGTCTCTCCTGTCTCTCCCTCCATATGCGCCACAGCTCGAAACCAACCTCGATACTAATGAGAAAAATGATGAGCCATTCCAAGCCTGTAGAATGCTTCTCGCTCAGTCTTTCACGTAGCACACTGGCAATCTCTCCGGCATAATCCATCCTCTCATTCAGAACTTTGATACGCACACCAACATCCAAGGCACGTCCGACCTCATCATAGTAAGCACTCAGGCCAAGAGAGGAGGGACTGTCCCAAAAGATGTCTGGCAAGCTGTCAGTAAGTTCAGAATATAGATTCAGCTGTGCGCGTATGGATAGAAGCTCGCCGGTTTTGCGCAAGATGAAGGATCTTGAAAAGCGCAGCGGCGAGCCTCGTGACAAGATGGTGGGGATAGAGCGGGTACTCGAAAAGTAGGAAGACAAGAGGTCCTCGAGTACGGCAAGTTTGGTGGAGCGAGCCAGGCCTGAGGAGAAGGCGATCTTGGCCAAGACTGTGTCGACATCTGACGAAGGAAGAGGGGTCGCAGCTTCAGTGGAGGATTCGGTCGAGGAAGGCTTTGTACCGAGGATGATTGTATCTCCAATGATTTCGCTGGTATGGTGAGACGAGTCTTGGATGTATTCAAGATCTTCAATCTCGATACGGTCGAGATGGGGACTCTCGGCGGCGGGAAGAAGAAGGCGATGCAATAGGTTCAGTTGGACGTGCTCGGGAACATTCCAGCAGACAAGCGTGCCCGAAGGAAAGACAAAGACGTCTCCCGGGGCGGCAGAAGAGTCTTGACCGGAGGCGTCGGTAGTGGAGTAGTCGGGAGTCTGGAAATGAATGACTTGAGGGTACAAGGCAGTGTTCCAAGGATCAAGACAGTAACCCTCTTGTTTGAGCACACGAGTGGCAGTGGGAATGTCGTACTGCTCAGCAGCGCAATAAGCCGTGACCTGGTTGGTGTGAATGTCGGGATCTACGAAGCGATGCTTCCCACTGCGGCGAATCAGAGAGTCGCGAGAGCGCTGTGCTTCGAGGGCGACACGACGAAGAGAGGTTGTGGTGTTCTGCGAGCGAGGAGAGAGACGCTTGATAGGCTTGCGGTCATGTGGCGGAGAGGTGGTATCCGAGTGCTTGAGACGGGGGTTGAGCAGGGCAGCGGGAGGTCGAGGTGGACAGGACAGGCGACATGACAGGATGCGTGAGTGCGAGCGGACGAGTCTGGATGCAGCGTTCAGGGCGTTTGAGGTAGCTGGTGTGGCCATTTCGGTTGTCGGGCAGTGGAAAAGTCGACCGAGGCTTCATGCATATTGCACAGTGGACGAGCTTAGAGCACGGCACCACGAGTTCAGACCAGGCCGGGGGAGGGAGAGGATCGGGGATGGTGATGAAAGCGCCTTGGCATGGCCGGGGGTTGCTGCAGCTCGTCCAGATCAAGTCGGCGGGCCTCGTGCACCAGCTCTCGAAGCTCATGCCTGCACTATGTCTGCTGGGCCCAAGGCGACTCACAATGAGCCCAAACTTCCTCTGCCCCCGGTAGCCGCTGGCCACGAGAGCCACCGTTCCCCTGCTGCTCCCTCCGACCCCGACCACGACCAACAACATGCTACTCCCGACAACAGCGACCGTGACAGCGACGTGGATGAGGACGCCAGCGACGCTGAAGAGGATGAGCCGCACCTCAAGTACGACAAGTTGACGGCCGCTCTGGTCCCCGTCTACCGCAATGGCGATGCCACCAGCTCGCTGCTCGTCGCCGGCGACAAGATGATCCTCGGCACCCATAACGGAAACATTCACACTCTCGCCCTACCCTCCCTGCAGTCGCTGCGCCTCTACCACGCTCATTCCGCCTCCATTACTGCGATTGACGTCTCTCCTACTCCTCCGCCGCTCCACAACACCCCTCGTCTGGACCGCCTGAACTCGAGTGCCTGGCGAGCCCCTCCACTACCTCTACCCTCGGCGCGCAACCCCAAACAACTCCCGGCCGTGCCCCCGACGCCCTCCAACCTCATCCATATCGCTACCGCTTCTATAGACGGCCATGTTTGTGTCTCGTCACTCGTCGATCCGAAAGATGTCTCTCTCCGTAACTTTGCCCGTCCCGTCAATGCCGTTGCTCTGTCGCCAGACTACAAGAATGACCGTACCTATCTCTCTGGTGGTCTTTCCGGCAACCTGATCTTGACCTCTGGTGCCAAATCTGGTGTTAGTGCCGACGCAAACACGAATAGTGCCGCTGCTGCCGCCTCCGGCTGGCTTGGCTCCATCGGTCTGGGTCAAAACACTGGAAAAGACTCTGTCCTACACTCTGGTGAGGGTGCTATCAGTACCATCAAGTTTTCTAATACTGGTCGCTTTGTTGTCTGGGTAAACGAACATGGTATCAAGATCATGCGCTCACACCTCAAGCTCGAATCTCACGAGTCAGAGTCGGCCTGGAAACGTATTGCTCATATCGACCGCCCTAATCGTAATGCCTGGCCAGATATGGCTGCCGTGTGGAAAGCTCGCGTACAATGGATCGACGATGATGCTCTCGAAGCAGATCTGGATGAACCCAGAGCCCCCAATGGCTCTGCCGCTCAGGATTCAACCAAATCTTCCAGGAAACCTCCTCCGGAGAAGCTGCTTGTCGGTTGGGGCGATACAGCTTGGCTGGTACATGTTTATGCCGCACGCCTCACTACGGGGAAAAATGGTAGTCAGCGATTGCCTGGTCGCGCCGATATCCTCCATAAGTTGACCTTCGATGATTGTGTTGTTTCTGGATTGTCGCTCTATACCCCTTCTCTGCTCGCTGTTCTTGCTTACCGCACGCGTGACGATCAAGACAACCCAATCCCTTCATCCATAGAAGATACCCCAAAGCGAGGCAGACACCACCGGCAAACAGGTCTACAGCCTGAGCTTCGTCTGATCAACTTCTCAACTGGTGAAGAAGTCGACGTCGATACGCTCAACATAAACAGATTCGAAACGCTCTCTGCCGCTGACTACCAGTTGACATCACTATACGTACCTCCGCCACCCCGTCTTGCTCCGACACAAAAGGGTGCCCTGGAAAACTTCGGTGCCGGATTGTGGGATGCAGGTGCAAGCGCCTCGCGGCTTTTCAGTTCGGGCGCCAGCATCAAGAGCCCGCCTCCGAGTGAGGGTGGCAGGACTGCTATCAAGTCTCCAGCAGGGTCTGTCGGCGGTTCACAACTTGCTGCCCCGTCGCGTTCGACTCCTGACGCGAACCCGTTCCTCGCGCGTACAGGCCTCAAACTCTTTGTACATAGTCCTTACGATTGTGTTCTTGCTATCCGACGCGAGCTATCTGACCATCTGGCTTGGCTGCTGGAGCGTAAACAATATGGAAAGGCTTGGGGCTTGATTGACGATCATCCTGGCATAGTCGGCTTGCCGAATGATCGACAGTCTATTCCCTCATCACCTAGCGGGCCTACACGGGCGCAAAACAGTTTGGCAGACTTCTTTGCTGATGAAGACGTCTCCCAAACTACCATGTCTCCTGAGAAGATACAGAATTCCATTGCGACCAAGGAAAAGCAACGGATAGGCGACTTGTGGCTGCAGCAGCTTGTCGCAAACGAAGAATGGTTGGCGGCCGGAAAAGTAGCTGGTCAGGTTCTTGGAACTTCTTCCAGATGGGAGAAATGGGTGTTGGCATTCGCACAGGATGGTCACTTCGACGAAATCACGCCTTACATCCCCAGCACTGACATGAAGCCTGCTTTGCCGTCCTTCGTCTACGAAGTCGTTCTCGGCCACTACATTGGGCACGATCGATTGCGCTTTCGCGAGCTCTTGGATCGTTGGGATCCCGAATTGTTTGACATTACGAGTGTGAAGACGGCCATTCAGAACAAACTTGACTCAAGCGATGTAAACGAGGAGTCTGTCGAGGGTGGTGAGCGAGGAAGAGACTGGCGCATTCTGCTGGACGGATTGGCAAAACTCCACCTCGCAGAAGGTTGCACAACAGACGCTCTGCGCTGCTACGTTCGTCTGCAGAATGGCGATGCGGCCATGTCGTTGATTCGGGAATACCATCTGGCTGACGCAGTTTCTGACGACATTCCTGGCTTGTTAATGCTCCGCATTCCCAAAGAACAAATGAAGACAGCATCATTGGAGGAACTCGAAGAAGCTTCAGCCGAAGTTGTCCGGCTGCTTGTAGATGAAGCGTTTTCAGGAAATGTCCGACCTGAAGTCGTTGTGTCGCAGCTTGAGCGGCACGAATCGACTTACCAGCCGTTCCTGTTCTTCTACCTTCGTGCTCTTTGGACCGGCCGAACAACAGACGACGAAACACCGATAAGCCGAGCGGAGCGCATGAAGTTGCAACAACAGATCGAGGAAGGCAGAATGCTAGTCGAACAATACGGTGATCTGGCAGTGACACTCTTCGCGGCATACAACCGTGAATTGCTGATGGACTTCCTACGTTCTTCGATTTCATACACTTACGAGAAGGCCTCACACATTTGCGAGGAGAAACACTACGTCCCGGAACTTGTATATTTGCTTAGCAAGACAGGACAAACCAAAAGAGCTTTGTTCCTCATTATCGGAGAGCTTGGTGACGTCAGTCAAGCCATCTCGTTCACAAAGGAGAACCCAGATCTCTGGGACGATCTTTTGGATTACAGCATGGATAAACCCAAATTCATCCGCGCGCTCTTAGAAGAGGTCGGCACATCCATCAATCCCATCACGCTAGTGCGGCGGATACCGAACGGACTCGAGATTGAGGGTCTGCGGGAGGGTATCGGTAAGATGATACGTGAATACGAGATTCAGCACAGCATCAGCGATGGTGTTGCCAAAGTCTTGAGGGGTGAAGTGACATCGGGCATGGATGTGCTTCGAGCAGGGCAAAAGAAGGCGGTCAAGTTCGAAGTCAACCATGAAAAGCTCGATGATGTCGAGGTACACACGGACCCGGTTCCCATTCTCAATGGCAATGGCATGGAGGAGGTTGGTACTGGCCACAGTCCCAAACCGGGACACTGTGTGGGCTGTGAAGAAATGTTCCATCAAGATGGTAAGTTCTGCCAGCAAGCTAGCATGATGGACATTCGATTCGATACTAACACAGGCTTTGTAGAAAGTGAAACTCTGATCGGCTTCAATTGTGGCCATGTCTACCATTTGTCTTGTCTCCTGAACCTTGACACAAAGGCGGACCAAGCAGACATCGAAGTGCTTCAAGGGCGAAGGCCAACTGAAGACGAGGAGCTCGGGGATACCAGCAGAAGCGTGCGGGCAAAGGTCGAGCACGCGCGACGGATTAAACGAGCTGTGCAAGGTGGATGTCCGGTGTGCGCGCTGCCGGATGAGGCTGACTAGGTCAGGCGCAGGCTGAAGCAGAACAAGGTGGGTTTGGAGAAGAGTCGGCAGGTGGATACAGCCACCACTCGGATGTTTATATATATACCCCATTGTAAGATTATGTGCATTTATCCTCGAGAATTGGAAGTACAGACAGGTCACACGTTTACATGGTTCTATAGGTCTGAAGCGAATGGGTAGCCTTGGATGGCGCATACATAAGTTGAGTTGCCATGGTTTCATGACAATGCTGCCAGTCGGGCTTGACTGCTGGCTCTAGTGGTCGCCGAAGAATGGTCCCTTGGATCTCATGCAGTCCTGGGTGCCAGGACTGTCATTGAGCAGGACCAAAGGCTAGCGTGAGGCTCGTGGTATGGCCGGAGGGACGGTGGTTCGAACGGTAGAAATGGGAGACGGCGTCCTTGCGGCGTGTCTGGGGCAGCGTGGCAGTAGACAATACAGGTAACGTGTACCTCGCATGAGCAATGGGCAGTTGGATGTTATTGGAAAGGCTTCAAGCAGCACCCTTTGGCGGGAAAGCGCTCTCCTTGATGCTGCCAGACTTTCCGACTCTCACGTAGGTGAGGGGGCTCAGTGCAATCCATTCCCCCTTCCAGTTGCGTAGCTTTGTGAGCGATGCTTCGTTCTGCATGTCGGGAATCCAGAGGCCCGACTCGTACTCCTTCTGCTCCTGGTCCTGTTGCTGCTCGAGTAGAGTCTGTCTGGTGCTTTTGGGGCGTCCTGGGCGGCGCTCGGCTTTGAGCGTGGCCAGTGAATCATCTTCGCGGCGCAGGTATCTCGCAATGGCATCATGCACTTCGGCGTCGGTCAAGGGGCGTAGCGGGTCGGGTATCTCGCCTTGGAGGAAAAGGATACGGTTGACTGGATGAAGGGTCAGTCAGGATTGGGTGTGTTAGGTCGAAGCACGTGAAGGGGCACATACGGTAGACATCGTTTGCTTTCTCTCTCACGGCACCGAGACGTGCAACACGATCGTCTCTTGCGACAGCACTGCGCAGACGAAGAGCGTCGCGACTGTTTTCGTGCAAGGCCAGGGCACCTCCCTTCTTCTTGGACACCTGCTTTTGGACCTTTGCGAACTTGGACGGCATGGCGGTGTGTTTCTTGTATCGATGGATTATTTCTGTTTTTCTTTGCTCCAGGGCTACAACAGCGCTAAAGCCGAGAGACCGGACCCTGGCTGCATCGACCTGAAGGCTGAGAGCACTTCGCGGCAAGAAACTCCATCTCGAGCGGGTCGGCCCGAGGGCACGCCAGGAACGCGTCTGACCGCGCTTGTTCGGCGCCACCTGCATTGCACATGCCTGATCTCGTTCGACACCTCGAGGCCGCCATCGATTGAAATTTCTTCCGCCGTCCCCTCCGTACTTGCAGGGCATGGACACCTAGGCCATCATCCTGTCTCCTCAACCGGTGCTGCCATGGGCATCCAAGGTCTTCTTCCGCTGCTCAAGTCAATACATAAGCCATGCTCGCTGAAACACTTCTCCGGCCAAACATTGGCTGTTGACGCCTACGGCTGGCTACACCGTGGCACAATCGCGTGTGCCATTGACCTGGCCCAAGGCAAGCCCACCAGAAAGTGGCTGGACTTTGTAATGCACCGAGTTCGCATGCTTCAACACTTCAACGTTACCCCATATCTTGTCTTTGATGGCGACTACTTGCCTAGCAAATCCGGGACCGAGGTTGATCGCGCTGCACGTCGCAGAGAGAGCAAGATCAAAGGTCTGGAGTTCTTGCGCCTGGGAAAAGGCGCTCAGGCTCAGGCTGAGCTACAGAAGAGCATCGATGTGACTCCCGAAATGGCTCGCCAACTTATCGACGAACTGAAGAGACTCAATCTCCCCTACCTCGTCGCTCCCTACGAAGCAGACTCGCAGATGGTTTATTTGGAACGCCGTGGTCTGGTTCATGGCATCGTTTCTGAGGATTCCGACCTCCTGGTTTTCGGCGCGCGCTGTCTACTCACCAAGCTCGATCAGTACGGGGAATGTATCATGATTAACCGGGACGATTTCACCGCGTGTCGCGATATCAGTCTCGTCGGCTGGTCCGATGCCGACTTCAGGCTCATGGCCATATTGAATGGTTGTGATTATCTGGCCGGAATCGAGAAGATGGGCCTCAAGACTGCACATCGCATGATTCGCAAGCACAAGACACTTGATCGCATTATTCGCTCTGCCCAGTTCGAAGGCAAGATCAAGGTACCTCCTGGCTATCTGGACGCTTTTGCTAGAGCAGAAGCCACTTTTTTGTATCAATGGGTCTATTGCCCTCAGTCTCGTGGTTTGGTCAACTTTAGCGAACCCGCTTCCGACATCGACCTCGCTCAATTTCCATGCATTGGCAAGCATGTCGAAGCCAGCATTGCAACTGCTGTGGCTGTTGGTGATCTGCATCCTCACACCAAGCAACCTCTCTGTCCGTCGAGGCTACCACGGAACCCATTCCAGCCTAATTCTCGCAATCGCGCCCAGGTTCTTCAGACGCCGGACCTGAAGAAACACAAGTCCATTGACAGTTTCTTCAAACCCCAGCGTACACCCTTGGCTGAGCTCGATCCAAACAGCTTCACTCCCTCGCCCAGTCAACAATGCCTCTTGCAGCGAAGTCCAGCTTCCTGGTCCGCTGAGCCCACCCGCCGTCCATCACTACTTTCACGCACAGCATCTGCCGTACAGGCTCCACCACAGGCCTTGCGGTCCTTCACCGATGTACTTCAGCCCAGACCCAATTCGCCGAAACGTCAACGACTGTGCTCGGATGGCTTTTACACGCCACCCGTGTCGACACCCGCCGAGCGTGTAGAATCTGGGACGAGCAAGTTTTTCAAGCCCGGCAAAGCTCGCAAAAGCCCTACGCCTCAAAAAGCAAACAGCAGCACCTCGAAAGATGAATTCAACCTGTGGTCTGACGACTCGGTCGAGCAGGCCATGAATTCCTTGCCGGACACTGCGGTCTCGGGCGCAGCAAGACCATCAAGGAAGCTATCAATTTTTGAGGACACTAAAACATCAGCCCCATACACTGTAAAGGATGAGACGCCTTTCACATCTGGCCTGGCAAGCGAGATGCAGTCGTTACGGACCAGGTTCTCTTACCAGTCTACTGCCGCCAATGATGATGATGCGACAGTCTCGTCTTCGACCCTCAAGGACTCGAAGCGGAAAAGAAGTGTGACAGAAGGCATAGTCCTTTGTTCATCGCCAGTGAGGGAGCTGAACAGCAGCAAAGTCCCGCAATGTGAGGATACGAGTGATGATATCAACGAGGCGGATTGGCTCGCTGCAGAGTCGCAACCCCTGAGTCGTGGCTCGGGAGCCAACACGCAATCCAGTGGCGGAAGCAAGCCACACTTCTCACAGGGCAGCGAAGATCTGCTAGTGCCGGATAGTGAAGGGGAGGAAGAAGACGAAGAGGAGCAAGGCACATCTCGCAGGCCCAGCTTTCCTCTCAATCTCGAGAGATTTGCATTTGCGGGCTGAGCGTACTTTTGATCGGCGTGTAGTGTTTTGAAGTTTGGTTGGACGGCAAGAGTCAAATTAGCATCTGCATTTGTAGCGTGGTTAGCATTCATTGAGTCACGCATGCATAGCTCGGAGTTATGGTTTCAAAATCTCAAATCACGGACTTGTATGTACATATTCTTGAATGTGACTTGGTACATCACCTAGACGAGCAGCACATACTAATCGCTCGGTTTTTGACTTCATTGGCAGTGATATGCTGCTGATTGACTGGCATCATCTCATGCTACCAACTGAAAGGTCGAACTATTGCCAGACCAGAGCGAGACAATCCATCATGCTTGTCCCACATGATCCAAGCCTTTCACGTATGCGGACAACCCATTGTGAGAGTTCTACAACAGCAATCTCGCTCAAAATAAGCATTACCGACCTCTGAACGCTCAATCGATACTCGATACATAATACACGATGATAAACAGCAGTAGGGGCATGATGCAGGAGGACTAATCTCTCAGCACTCTTGTCCGCGGTATGACCCTGACCCTGACCCTGAATTCGATTCCCAATTCCATCATTCATCGCGTGTACGAACGACTCAAACAGCGAGCCTTTCTGGAGGGTTGACGTTGAGAGACTCTGACCTGTATACCCGCTGTGCACACAGATACGGTCAGTGATTTGAGAGTACCGGGGAGCTGGCAATGAGCAGATCCGCATGCACGACGCCGGGACCTAGGACAGCATCTTCTCATCCTGCTTGGAAAACTTTACAGATCTACAACATGAAGTCAAGAGGGTCAAGGACAAATCAAGGACTCGCCGACGCAGCGTTTGTATTCTGGCCCGAAAATGAAGGCTTACGTCTCAGTACTCCGCATCGAACCCATATTACCAGAAGGGAGAGAGACGGAACGATCGGTTCGCACGAGATTGTAGTTCAAGAGCAATTGACTTCCAGAAGTAACACATCCTGTAGTTGTAAGACTAGAATATACGCGATTTCATTTCTCGTTTCGCACGGTCAAGCTAGAAGAGGTGGTACCTCGTGTATGCATGGGCTCCGCAGCCGATGACAATGGACCAATCACTTGCCAGATTCAAAATAGAACTTTCCAAGGTCGCGGCCAGAACTATGAGAGGGGTCCGGTGATTCAAGACCTTTTTGGCCGCCTTCAGGACCAAGACGTTCGCGAATGATGCGCTCAGCCGTCTCAGCACCGCTGTCAAGGGTTCTGCGGTCGACCATGTGGACGCCTTGTTCGTCTGTCTGGGCTTGAGCACTGACGGGAGTGAGGCTGGTGTCTCGCTGGAAAGGGTGAGACAGAGACGAGGCGGTGGGGGTGCTCTTTGATACACTGGGACTTCCAACGGCACTGTAGCGAGCAGGAGTACGAGCACCTTCTCCGAAGCCAACAAGGCTGTTTGTATCGGAAGCAGCACCAACACTAGATGTATCCATGTCCATGTCCTGGCTTTCGCTCATCTTGTCGTGATCAAAGACATCGCCTTCACTGGCCCAGGTGGTTCGGCCGCCGACACTACCAGTCGCTGAAGCCGAGCCTACAGTGCTGCGCTCACGGCCCAAGACAGGGTTTCCTTGGGAATCAAAGTAACCACTGGTGGCACCTGAAGGATGAGCAGCAAGGCCGGGTGTCAGGTTGGAGGTTGGAGTAGGATTACGAGCAGTCGTCACGCGCTCGAGGCCAGCAAGGCGTGAGATGCGGTCAGCGCGTTCGGCATCTAGAGTGCCAGATGTGGGAGCTTGAGAGTGGTGTGAATGGGGCAGGTGGCCGCGATGACCGTCTTTGATAGCGACACTTGAGCTTGAATTAGCTGCTTGTCTTGAAGGACCATGACGCCTGCCTTCGGACCGGAGCTTAGGGGCAGAGGGAAAACGGCATATACTAACGTGGACAGCTCTGACATGGAAGTCGTGGTAGAATTGGGAGTACCAGGCGCATCCGACGGTGTCATGGGGTCTGTGTTTGGAGGAGGTAGGTTGATGAGAGTTGGATGAGGTGCTGTCGACATGGTGTCGGTGTATGTGTGATGCTGGCAAGGAGTTGTTTGGACAGCACGCAGTTTGAGAAGCAAGATCTGAAGCCGATGCGAGTGACAGGATCTTGCAAGGTCAAATGGAGCAGAAGTCACTCGCAAACTAAGAAGACGGCCAGGGTTCGAACGACCCCACGTTTTCGATTGTTTCAGGGTTTCCCCACACACGTCATGCTTGGCGTAGAAACCTTCAGGCCCTTACGAGTAGGTACTGATCCGCATCCTTTGTACGCGAGGCCTCTATAGCATGAGACTTTACTACAACACATCGCAAGGGCTAGTCCTCACAGCTAGATGAACTATGGTTTGAGTGGAATAGCTGATTTCATTATTTTCGCCTCTTGCAGCACACTTACAACATCTTTCTTGTTCTTGATCTTTCCATAATATACACATCTGAGTCTTCCCACCAGTCACGCTTTACGAGACAAAAGTCTTCATGTCTGCAACTTTGTTAGTGTGCCGTCAACGCTTGACAACAACCGATAGAGACTTACTGTTCAACCACCCAATGTACTCCTTCTGCTCCTTCAGGTCAATGTACTCGGGGATAAAGAGGGCCATCTGTGTGTTGATGCCTCTCTCCTCGAGGAAACGCTCCAGGAGCATCTGAAGGTCCTCGTCAAGCTGGCCGAAGGGAGGTCCGGTGTAAAGGCTTCTTCTTGCCCAATCCTTCTCGGCTGTCTTGGCCTCGGCCAACTCGGCAGTGGGGAAGTGGTAGACATTCTCGATGCTGATCTCCCCGTCCTGGGCGAGACACTCGATGGCGAGTGCTCCCTTGCCCTCACGTGTTACCGTGACCTGGACACGAACAGGGAAGCTGGCCGAGTTGTCCTCCTCATCTTGCAGCTCAGGTCTGTCGGCTGGGGCAATCTCGTCCTCGGGGGCGACACGGATGTTGCCGCCAGACGTGCGGCCCTGGTTCACGGCACCCTTGGTGTTGGCACCTCCGGACTGACCGTCCATGTCGAGGGCACCGTCCTCGTCGCCGTACAGAGCCGGGTCTTCGGCATCGGCTTCCTCGTCGTAGGTGTTGAAGTCGGCGATGGAGAAAGTAACCTTGATGCTGTGCATGAATGTCAGCAAGCTGGCGGCGCATCGTCTATGTTGGAACGACGGACTTCTCGTCTCCGTATGATCTCGTGAGGTGGACCTCTTCTTGGCCTGACTTGTCCTCGATCTTGAATTCGCTGTTGTCGATGTATTCTTGGCAGTTGTAGCGGTAGCTGTCGTCGGCTTGCTGCTCCTTCTCGAGGGCAATCTCGGAGTTCAACTTGGCAGCAAGTTCCTGAGTCGTGGCATCTGCAAGCGAGGTGAGCAGCTGGCGATATGCGATACTGCGACAAGACAAGACGCACCTTGACGACGGGACAGAGAGGTGGAGAAATGGGCAGCGGCTCTGATGGCGGCAAAGGCGGGAGAAGTTTGCTGAGTGGTGCGAATAGACTGGCGAGCAGCAGTGGAGCTCAAGCGAGCAAGACCGCGGGGCAGCTGGCGGGAAAGTTGGCGCAAGGAGAGCATTGTGGCGTGGACGGGCGTTATGGGAAAGTTATGGCAGTCTGGGAGGCAGAGCGGCGTCTTCGAAAAAGCGCTGTCTTGCAGGTTTGGAGCTTCGATCTCTCGGGAGCCGTGCGCCCCGCGTTCGGCGGGCGCAAATGGCAGTGCCCACAGCGGTGATTGCCAATGCTTGCGTCCAGCTTTGAGTCCTCACATCGACTTCCCGAACAAGGCCGGTCCTTCTGCATCATGAGCGCCGCTGCGCCTGTTGAGAAGAAGAAGAAGCCTTCGGCCCTGCGCTCCATCATTGCTGGCTCCAGCGCTGGTGCCGTCGAGATCGCCATCACTTATCCCGCCGAATTCGCAAAGACTCGATCGCAACTCAATCGCCGTCTCGCCGCAGGCAAGAAGCTACCATGGCCGCCGTTCGGTAGTCAATGGTATGCTGGATGTACCACTCTTATCATCGGCAACTCCATCAAGGCTGGCGTCCGTTTCGTCGCTTTCGATGCATACAAGAACATGCTGTCAAATCCCGACGGCACTATCAGCGGCCCTGCTACCGTCATTGCTGGCTTCGGTGCCGGTGTCACCGAGAGTTTGATGGCCGTCACCCCCTTCGAGAGCATCAAGACTCAGTTGATCGACGACCGCAAGGCTGCTCAACCCAGGATGAAGGGCTTCCTACACGGTAGCCGGCTGATCGCCCACGAACAGGGCCTGCGTGGTTTCTTCAAGGGCTTTGTACCTACCACAGCAAGGCAAGCTGCAAACTCGGCCGTCAGATTCAGCAGTTATACCAGTTTGAGGCAGTTGGCTCAGAGCTATGTCGCCCCCGGTGAGAAGCTTGGTGCTCTGAGCACCTTTGGTATTGGTGGTGTCGCTGGAATCATCACAGTGTACGTGCCCAGCACCGCTCATCCTATACAGCAGCTGATCCCTGTTTCAGATACGTTACTATGCCTTTGGACACGGTCAAGACAAGAATGCAATCCATTGAAGCAAAGAGCGAGTACAAGAACAGCTTCAATTGTGCCGCGCGTGTTGTCAGAGAGGAAGGTTTTCTCACCCTCTGGTCTGGTGCTGTGCCCAGACTTGGTCGTCTCATCCTGAGCGGTGGTATAGTCTTTACCATGTACGTTGTTCAACTCGCTTACAGTTTCCTGACGCTGACTCTGCTTGTCTAGGTACGAGAAGACCATGGATTTGCTTGACAGATTAGACCCAGAGAAGAAATACCTCTAAGCTCAATGATGCATTCGAAGCTTGGAGACATTAGCCTTATACCATGTATAAAAAGATGAATGAGCTATTACGAAACGGCCGCCAGCCTTTTCCTGGCACTTCAATGCACCGCTACACCCATGTGGCAGCAGCCAAGACCGCCCGTTTTCTGTTGCATTTCACCATCCCAACTGTGCTGTAGAGTAGTACTCTGTTGCTGCCAAGTCGTGTCTTTTGAGGCCCGAATGGGTCGAGGGCCAGCCCAACGCCTGGTCGCATGTCGCTACGGTGCGGGCCGTCCGAGGGTCGCAGCTTCGGGTTTTCAGGGATTAGGTTCAATAAAGCACACACA
>ERZ794946.129-NODE-129-length-39695-cov-4.735343_pt1 | contig 39695 bp, 30 predicted proteins | sample MGYA00433072_ERZ794946 | MGnify/ENA primary metagenome ERZ794946 (study PRJEB30137, sample SAMN04331413) | food metagenome | isolation source: Y3 must sample point D1 replicate A | place: Australia: South Australia | collected 2014 ...
CATTATCCTACTCCAAAGGTGCTTACTGAGGCAATGAAATGAGTACCACTCCCTCCATAATGTAAGATATTCCGCTTGTGTTATTGCGTTCGCCTATGAATATCTGTAGCGCAGTCTGTGCGATGCAATATCAATAGAATTCCCTCCGATTCCTCCCAAATCAAGAACTCTTTCCTCCAAATCAAGACTTCTTTCCTTTTCCCTTCTTGCTCACATCCTTGCCGGACACTCTGTCTGGCCAAACTCCGTTTCTCTGGAACCACTTCGAACAGGCGGTGCAGACATGGCCGTTCTTGACTGTCGACCACGCCCATCGTTTGGCTGCTGTGACTCCACAGAGACTGTTGGCGCAAGGCAGACCCTCTTTGCGTGAGGCCCGTTTGTGGCGTCTTGGGGTGCGAAGCTCATCGTTGTTCTCCCTTGCATGCACCTAGCATGCGTCGCACAGATAGAAGCCATGAGCGAAAGACCAATGCCAGGTAGAGTTGCCGTCCATGCCACATAAACCATTCTGACAGACTCCCGGTGGTGGATGATTGGCAGCCATTGCTACAAGGTTTGCCGCTCTCGTTGCAAGACGGTCGACTTCCTCAGGCGTGGGGTACTCGTTGTATGTCTTGTAGTACACATCGCAACGGTGGCAAATTCTGTCGCCATTGTCATCGTCGACTCCCTTCACGAGATGCCATGAGTATGCTTCGGGTGTCTCGCAGTTCGCACAGACGTAGTTGTACCTGCCAGTTGTTGCCATGTAGATCTTCTTCGATTCGTTCTGCATCTTGCGAGTCTCGGCGGCGCGTGTTTCAATGTCGATGGGATCGTCGCTGCTGCTGTACGAGAAGCCTTCCCGTAAGACGTTGGTATGGTTTGTCGGGACTGTCGCTTGGATGAATCTCAGCTTGTTGTAGGAAGACAGCGCATTGAGCTCTCTCAAGTGAAGCACGTCGGCGTTCGCACTAAAAAGCTGTCGTGTGACAGCCTCTGCAAAACGGGTGATGTAGAATTGCACGATCTCCAACATTTGCAGAGGTAGCCTCCATTGAGAGCGTAATAGTTAGTGCCTCTCTCCGGATGACTAGGCCGATGTTGAAAACATTGTGCATTTCTACAGACCAAAAATAATCCTAGGCATGGCCGTGGGAGATGGCTAAAGTGACAGAATTTGGCACACGGGGAGATTGTGATTCTGTCGAATGAGGGGGGGATGTAGGTCCGAGGAAAGCGTCACGACGGCGTGAAACTATGAGGTGTCTTTGGAATGACATCCATCAGAAGATGTCATGCCTCAGGCTTCAATCGAACTCTTGGCGCGGGTTTTGAGCGCATCTGTCATCCTGACACTAGATTTGTGCCGAGTTCAAAGCCGTGATGTGGTTTTGTTAGTGAAACTGTAGATCCAGTTGGTAGAAGAGTCATTTCTCGCAATTTCAACAGCATGCGATTCAAGGGCCAGCGTGTCCAGCATCAGTCGCGAATCTCATCTTGAGCAAGTGAACAAACTCAGCCAGCCCTTGGTCATCACCCTCGACACGTCTCATATTCTTGAAAGATTCGGTAGCCTCTTTGTCGCCTTTTGCTTGCGACCAGTGGGATTGCTGATGGAAACCTCCTCTTCCTCTGCCTCTACCTCTGCCTCTGTAGTTGGATGAACGCTGCTCTTGCGGTGAAGGTTCTAGAGTCAGACCATAGACGCTCTGGAGCTGGATGCGCAGGTTTGGGTAGCGGGATAGTAGGCGTAGGAGTTCTGGGTCTGATTCGAAATTGGTGAAGTCTATTTTCTTGGTGCTTCCTGGGAGGGCGTTCCTTGTGGTGGTTGGCACTGTGGTTATTTCGGCAGCTGTCGGTTGCGCAGGGGCGGGCTTCTCCTTTGGTGGGTCGTTTGCGTGCGTCTCTTTATGTTGTTTGAAGCATGCGATGGAGCAGCTGTTGATGGTCAGTATGCGACTTTTGCTCTTGATGACGAGAACCTCACTATCGCAATTGACAAGATGGGCACTTGTACTTGGACTCGTTCTGCGAGCAGACTCCACAGATTTCTCCCATCTTGACTGGTTGTATAGATGGGTAGAGACAGAGTTGGATGGTAAAAAAGAGTTTAGATGGATGAGTAAGCTTTGCGGCCAGTGGCTCACCTCCGAAGAGGCCCATCCTTGATCGCATCCATGACGATCTACATTTTTCATAAACACGATCCAACATGAATTCGATATCGCTGCTCGGTCGCAATCTAGCGCGCACAGCACTACGAACACAAGCACCATCGACGACGACGACACAATGCGCCCGCTCCTTACCGCGCAACTTCTTTAGAAGAAGCATGCAGACCCGTCCACAGCCAAACCAACACCAACAGACCCGCATGCCCACCCAAGAAGACCTGCGCGCTCAATTCAAGAACAAGAATCGCAACACTCTCTATTACACCCTCTCAATCATCCTGGGCACAGTAGCGCTATCCTATGGCTCCGTACCCTTCTACAAGATGATCTGCCAGCAAATGGGCTGGGGCGGCCAACCCATCTCCATCCACAGTGGCCAATACGAAGAAGACGACATTGCATCTCGCCTGATCCCCATCACTGATTCCCGCCGTTTACGCATCACCTTTGCTGGTTCGACCTCGGACGTGCTGCCTTGGAAATTTACACCTCAGCAGAGGGAAGTCCGTGTTTTGCCTGGCGAGACCGCGCTGGCCTTCTATACCGCGACCAATCTGAGCAAAGAGGAAGACATCATCGGTGTAGCCACTTACTCGGTGACCCCCGGCCAAGTCGCCCCCTACTTTTCAAAGATTCAATGTTTCTGCTTCGAAGAGCAGAGGTTGAACAAGGGAGAAACTGTCGACATGCCTGTCTTCTTTTACATTGATCCCGAGTTCTTGAGGGATCCGAACATGTCAAAGATTGACACCATCACCCTCAACTATACTTTCTTCAAGGCAAAGTATGACAAGGATGGCCATCTGTCTCCTGTCGCTTAGACAAGGCGCACCAGACATCACGAAACTACCTGTACATATACCTGTATTATACCCCCTTCTCAGTCCCCTTCTCTGGATTACTTCAATCCTCAATGTCTTCTATCTTCTTATATCACCCAATTGGCAACTCGGTCTTTGGGAATTATGAAATGTGTTTTGGTTTTTCGATTAAGGTCTAGTAAAAACACCGACACTGCTTTTTTTTCATGTCGTACATCAGGCCAAAAGCATAAACCCTCCAAAAACACTGAAAACAGAAACGAGCAGATGCGAAGAAACGACAAAACAATAACAACTGCCTCCCCAAAAGTCATGACGAGATGAAGCTCGATGCCTTCTGCTCCAGTTCGGGTGACTTGCTCAAAACATCTATACAAAAAATCAATCGTGTGTGTTTCTTTCCGTTTCGTGAATTCCACCTCAAATAATGAAAACATGGCGAGCACTCCCATGCATGCTGTAACTTTGTCGAGAGAAAATCAAAAAATCTTGCGTCTTGCCGCGTGGTCCGTCTTTCGCCCATTCGAGAGAAAATATCATCATGGTCCATGTTTACTCCGTCAATAACGCCTTTGTCAAAAATGCTGCTGCGCCATTACCCTCGTTCCCGTCCATTTAATTCGGGCCCTTGTAGTTGCTGCTCTTGCAAGAGTCGACGTACGAGTTCTCGGGCCAGCTGAATCCTGCATCCTCCCAACTTGTAATGTTGGGGTTCTCGTATGCCTTGGAGTGCTTCTTAATGTACTCGGTTGTGGGGTAGCCTTCGGGGTCGCAGGTCATCTCGCCGTCCTCATCCTGGTAGATACGGATGTAGTCGAATCTCATTTTGCCAGGCATGAGCTCAGCCAGACCAGTCCAGTTCAGCTGGGCGAAACTGGCCGAGAGACCGAAGTTGGCAATTAGTGCCAAAGGTTCCTCCGGCATGACTCTTTGTCCGACGTTGCCGTTGGGTCCGACAGCATCGGCAGTCATCTTCCATGTGGGCTCTGCACCCACGTACCAAGCGACGTAACCATCTGAACCAGGCTCGTACTCAAAGGCGTACACCTGGTAGGCCTTGCCATCATACCAATCGTTGTTCAGAAGGGTGACAGTAGAGAGAGCCTGCTGGTAAACACCACCCTGGTAAGAGTTCATCTCCGAGATGGAGTTGTCGTAGACTTCAATGAAATCGGTGTTCGGGCGCCAGAAAATATCAAAGGGAGCGGTCTGGTAACTTTGCGAGGCTGAGCCGACGGCGGCACCGTATGTTTCGGGATCGAGGTAGGAGACACTGGCTTCGATGGCATCGATCTCGGCAGCGTAGCGAGACTTTCCAGGGCTGGGGTGCTCCTCGCCATCGCAAGTACAAGCGGGAAGTCGCATACCGGGTAGCCAGTTGAAACCATCGGGAGAAGACTGATTAGCAGTGATACCGGGGTCGCAGACGTCCGAGTAACTGTAAGGCCAGGTTCCATCAGTAGTAGCACGGTAGCCAGGTCTACCAAGGTTGCCCATAGCCCAGAAACCAGGCCAGAAACCGATCGTGTCACCTCTACCAGGAAGCGAGATACTAGCCTCGAGATAGCCGCCCTTGAAGCAGAGCTTGTTCCAAGATTGCAGCATACCAGAGCGGTAGTTGAGTCCGTGGTTTTGGAAAGCATCAAATGTAATTTCGAGGACACCGTCCTTGGTGGTGATAGCATCGGGATCGTACCACTAGTTATTGTCAGATGGAGATGTAGATGAAAGGGTGTGAAAGACTCACCTCGAGATCCTGAGTGACACCGTACCAGATGTCAACACCCTGGAAGTACGGGTCATCACCATCATAGAAAGTGCGGCCGTCAGTCTCAAACTCGTCGGAAAACTTCAAAGCAGTCAGTATAAGGCATATCACATTTGGGGCGGTGCGACATACTGCAAGCTTGAGAGTCTTGCCGTTTACGGACTTTCTCGTCATGACCGAGCTGGGGGTGGCTGGGTCGATGAGGCCGTGGCGTACGTTCTTCAGCAGTGCGACGTTGTCCTTGATACACATGGGGTCGCTGGAGCATGTATTTACGGGAGCCTCGTTGTACTTGACAGCGAATGTGCTGCGCGGCTAGTTAGTGGTGAAGTGGCGGTGTATGAGTGAAGGGTCAACATACATGATGGGATAACCGATAAACAGCATAAAGACTCCTAGGGTGATAAGTACGAGACCACCCAAGTTGGTAATACCACGTTTCGAAAACAAGTCGGAACACGTTATGCGACCTTCTTTCTCGTTGGGATCCGGGTTGTGCAGGTAATCGTCCTTCTCGACATCTTCGGGGAAGAGTAGCAGACCAGCAGAAGGCAGAATGTTGTACTTTTCCGAAACAGTCTGGGTGTTCACGCCTTCGTCATCGCTGCCAGCGCGTGACGGCGCGCGTGAGTCGTCGAAGGGAGAGGCGAAGGGACCCACGCGGCTGTCTCTGCTGCCGGTCGACTCGGAGCCCCAACTGGTGCGGCGAGAATTGTAGCCACTTTGGCTGGGCGATCGCATGGGCGAGTCGTCATCGCGGAAGCGCCGTGACGGACGAGAGCGGCTAGGCGGGAGGAGGAGCTCTGCCGACTCGGGAGCCCCGGCGTTGTATAGGCTGTTCGTTGAAGGGGCGGGGTGTAACGAGGGGCGGATGGAAGCAGAGCCAGCGGTGCCGGGCCTCGTCAATGAACGAGACGAGGGTTGGCGTGTGGCTTGGTGGTCTTGGGAGTCGGCCATGTTGACGAGGTCGTCGCTGCCTGAGTTCAGCCGAATGTGAGGAGTTGAAGGCTGGTAGGCGTCCGGTGGAGATGACATACTGCTGGTTGTGATTGAACAAGCTCGAGCAAGAGCGAGACAGGTGGTGGAGCGTGGAGAGCGGAGAAGTCGCCGTCGGAAGTCGTGTGTCGTTGCGAGCGTCTACTCAGAGTCTTGCAAGTCGGCCAGCCCTCGGCCTGCGCGGGCAATGCTGTATGGCGGAACGGACACGGAAGTCGCAGAGGATCACGGAGACGGTCGAGGTGATGCGGAATGCGAGATGCGAGATGCGAGATGCGAAAGAGGAGCAGCAAGCAAAAAGATTGTTGATCGGGAGGTGTCGCGCTACAATGTTGTTTGGGCCTGTGCTTGCCGTCTTAAGGGGGCTTTGGCACTTGCAGGCTTGGTGCTTCTGCCAAATCCCCTCTGACAATTCAACATGGGCCCGCCGCCCTGCCACATCCATCTCGGCCGATCTCAATCATTTCGTATTCGACTACGCGTTCAAGTGCCTGCCAGCCAAGCACCATGCACTAACATCTGACCATGTTGCACCATCGTTGTATTCGCAACCTCCCATCAATCTTTGTCACTTGTCCTGCCTCAACTCGTGCCTCTTTGCTGTGACCCGATCGCCACAGCCGCTGGCCATGACGACGAGGTCAGCCCGTGGCAAACCTCCGTAAACCTGGACTCCCGCAACGCCAGCCCCATTTTGTCTTGGTTGAATCTCCCTCAACTTGCCCCGTCTAGCCCGTCTCGCTATCAAGTCCGAGCGCCATCTATTCAAGGAACCAGACAAGGGCCCAAGTTTTGTTCCAACCAGACTGCTGAAACAACCACTCTCATCATTCTGCTCTGCCATATCCTGCTTCCTGGATGCCCAGTCTCTACTGCGAGAGAAGCATGACTCCGTAGCCACACCTCTTTTGTTATCCAAATCTTATCGTCGATGCAAAAGAGTACATGAAACCTTCTCCATTGCCGTGCTGACAGGCACCGATTGTTGCTGCGGTGCTGACAGGAACATGCCTGCAGCAGCGTCGCACTTTTCGGCAAAAACATTCTTCAAAACATTCAAAGTCCGACAAGCTTCTCCAGCTTCGCTTCGTTTTCCGCTTGTCGCTTCTTGTCTGATCTTGTGTGGCTTCTCCACCTCCAGCCTTTCGAATTGCTGTTGGATATGAACCCGTCTTCGCCTCGGCCAATCTCTGTATTCAAAAGCGCCGAATTTCAGGACTGTCTACATTCTTTATGCAGGCATAACAGGGTCCGACGGCCGTCTTGCTCTACAGAATTCTTTCTAGCAGCCCAGTCTTGCTTGTCTCCATATACTTTCTAACTTTTCATTCTAGAAGACGCTAAATGTCTTCTACCACTGAGCTTGTTTATAGGGGCTGAGGACCCGCCGCGGCTCCTTAAACGTTTCATCTCCCTTACTCGTGCAGGTTTGAACCTCATGTTAGGCCTGACCAAACTCAATCGCCATAATCCTTATATGAGACTCGTCGACATCATAGCACAACATAGACGTGGGGATTGCCCAAATCCTACAAGGACTGGGTTTCCAAAGAGCGGTCTGCCCGAGGCACGACACTTCAAAGACTTACTTTCGTTGGACATTCGCTTCTGTCTTTCAAACGAATCGTGCCTTCGCGCCTTCACGCAGGATTGTTGAATGAGTCGTTCGCTTCCGATACGTTTCTCTATCATCTGTGTCAATTCTGTTGGCTGGCATTGTTCGTGGATATCGCAAGCCAAGCACCCCTAGCATCTTCGAAAATTATGATTACGCTAATGTATCGTCTAGCTCTAGAATAAGGTCATGAAGCAGCAAGTAAACGTATCATCTAGACCTCAGTCAAGTCGACTTGAAGAATTGAGGGAAGATGCTCCTGAGTTCCTGGAGGTTGCTGATCTGATATTTTGAGGCTTGTGTCACAGGAGCAGTGACACCCGGCTCTACCAAGTGTGCCGCAGTCCAGCCCAACTTGGTTGCACCAACTGCGTTGATGGCCGAGTCATCTTTTACACGTCAGTACTGATCTCTACAAAGTCATGGAGCTACAACATACCAACAAAATAGCAATCTTCGGCCGACGTCACACCAGCTTCCTTCATAGCTTTCTTGAACATGTCCGGCGATGGCTTACACAAAAACCTGGCTGCTGAGTAGTCGCAGTACGTGATGCCTTCGAACATGTCCTCAACACCCAGGAGCTTCACCACTCGTTTGCCGTGGTTGATGTAGGCATTGGTAAAGAGCCAGGGTTTCACCTTCGACGTGTCGAGATCTTCGAGTAGTCTGCGCAACTTGGGATCCGGAAACATGATGTCTTCGAGAGGCAGTGCGTCGTCCACTTTCTCATTGTACTCAAGTGCGTCAACCTTGTGATGGCGTACAAGTCCTTCGATAGCGAGTCCATAGTCTTTGTAGTATCGCATGTGCAACTCATTGGCGTCCTCTTGTGATAGGGAAAGATGAGTTTGGAAATATTTGTCTGTCATACCGTTAGTGATTCTGTTGAGACAGGCGTACAACGAAGACGCATACCAATAAGATCGCCCATCAACTCATGCACCTTCTTGCCTGTGACTCATTAGACATGATTTCAGGATGTGTATCGATTTTCACCTACTCTTCGAGTACAGCTAAATTAGGTGTTAGTAACGAAGGAGAGAGCGTGAGATTGTTCGGTTGGGTACATACACAGTTGTCTATATCAAAGAAGAAGACTTTACGATTGTCCGCCATATTGCTCTGAAACCTCTGTGCGTGTATATGCGTAGAAGATGCCAAACTCCGAGAAGCAAGAAGACCTGACCGACCAAAGAGAGAAGTAGACCGACAAAGAGAGTGCAACATTCAACAAGGTCGTAAAGAAGCAGAGGCAAAGACTCACATTGACGTGGATGGTATGGAGAACGAAGGGATCACTCCGCGTTCGGTCCGGGGACGACGCCAAGGAAAAAGCCCGAGTCTGGCGGGCGATCTCACAATTTCAATGCAAGCTCTTGTTTCTTCCTCCCTTTGCTGAAACAACACGCGTGCCATCCATCCACTATCACTAGAATCGCAGAGGCATGGCGCTTGCATAGTACCATCACTATTGTGAAATTGCTGTTCGACGCTCGCAAACAGGAGATAGTCTTCTCGTCATGGCATCCACGCAGGTGAATGGCCACAGGTCCATGATCGCGGAGCATCATGTACAAGCTGCTTTCTACGACCAGTGGCTGCAACTGAAGGACAATGTTCTTGCAGACAGACATCCGCGATTCAAGCTGCCAGCTGCCGTAAAACAGCGGCTTCAACCCGCCGCCGAACCGCCAACCACGTCCAGCCAGTCCTTGGCCTCTCAGCTACCTGGTCTGTCAAACGGATCAAGTAGAGAACAGGCAATGTCTGGCTCTTCTTACGGCGCTGCTGCTCGTCTGGGGAATGCGCAAGCTTTCTCGCAGAACACGTCTACGGCGACAGGGACAAATGCTACCAAGAGCGGTATCGACCCAATCCTGTTGACAAAATCGGAAGACTTGATAAGAGCAGAGATGCAGTTGAAAAGACAACGTATCGAGCGACAGCTCAAGGATGCGGCGGATCAGCGCAAACACAACGCTCATTTCAGAAATACTGAGGAGGCACCACCTCTCGTCAACCTGAGCGAGACTTTTTCAAAAGCCCTCGAAATGGTCAAGCCCATATCAGGTCTCAAACCTGCCGCTAACCCCCAGACTGCAGCGAGTGATTCGTTCGACGAGAATTCGTATTACTCTAGCCAGGCAAACGACTGGTCGTCAGAAGAGGGCTCTCCCAAGGAGAAGGTGGAAGCGATACACGCGGCAAGTAGCGCTCCTGTTCCCAAGAAGCATCCTGTCGAGTTTGAGTCTCTTGACAAGCAGCCTCATCCTTCTTCACAGGCCTTTGCTCAGCATGAGAACGAAGCCCTATACGACGCGGAACGAGAAGACTCGGAGGAATATTCACCTCCAGATGCCAATGCCTTCAGCGGACCCGACGGTGATGCAGATGCTATGGATCTAGATGATGGTAAGTGTTTCCTGTTTGTGCTGGACACGGCCCGACTAAGCATTGCATCAGACAGCAGTGAGTTCGTGCCTCAAGACGCTTACGTCCCATCGCCTCAAGCTCCTGTCATCACAAGCCACCTCACACAAGTCGCTGCCCCTCAGCCTGCCCGAGTCTCGCCCCTTACCATGGTCAAGCCACCTGGACTTGGTCAATCCCAGACGAGTTATCCTTCAGCATCAAACAACCAACACCCTGCTTCACCCCACGCCTATCAATCCTCCAGCGCCTATCGTCAGCAATTCGAGTCCGACGACTCGACGACTTCTCCTCGCAATTCCACACAAACCAGTCCAAATGGCGCTTACAAGAAGCCGAGAGGAAAGGGCAACAAAAAGAGGAAGCGAGATGCAGAGGCTCATTCTACCAAGGCCCGGAAAACACGCAACAAGCCGGCCGCCCCATCTCCCGAACCGTACATCAAACCCGAGCCAGTATCACCTCCACCGTTTGCTGCACCTCCTGCTTTGCAATCTGTGCGCACTCGTCCCTACCAACTGCCATCAGATGTCGAGATAGTCTCAGGCCCAAGGCAAACCTACTATCAGGAGCCACCACCACCTTCGCACTACGGCTTGGATGGCGTTTCTTCTCCCAGTGTCATAAGAGTATCTTCGCCGGGTGTTTATGGCAGACCCAGAAGAGATGACCAAGACTTACGCCGCGTGGCAAGCCTGCATGCTGCGCACCGTCCAGTTTCTCCTATGGGCAGGATAGCCTCCCCTGCTGGCTACCGTACTGTATCGCAACCTTTTCCTGAAAGGACATCGAGATATGGCGACGAAGTCATGAGAGCACCACAAATGCAGTACCTTCGATCTGAGCGATCGGTGACTCCTCCACACCTCAGGGCCGCGCGGGAGGCTCCCATGTCCACTATGGCACCTCCTCCACTGCCACCGACTAGAAGGATTGTCGTGGACCAATACGGCAACAGATACTACGTGAACGAGCCTGAGGTATCCTCTAGATTGTCAGTCGCGCCGCAATTGCGACCGGAGCCTGAGATGATGTACGAACGTGCACCGAGCAGACAGTCTGTCATTTACGCAAGCCAGCCGACCCACAGTGTATACGAGGATGAACATGGTACGAGAATGCCACCGCCACCACCTCCGCCGGTACGTAGAATGGTCGAGCAGCCGGAGGCTATGCCTACCGATTACCGTGCCTACAGACAGCGAGAATATTCCCGTGCTCCAGAGCCGCAGTACTATCGAGACGAGGCAGCCGGGCCTGTGTACATTAGGGAGGCGCCAGGGGGTAGAGCTTCAGTGTACCCACCCGAAGCGGCACCAGGACCATATGCTCCCAGAGCGTATAGTGTGCGTCCCGATATGGAGCCTGTTCGCTACATGTCAAGACAACCGAGCATGGCACCACAGAGCGAGTTTGTCCGGATGGCAGAGGCAGGAGGTCGTGCGGCGACGATGGCACCTCCTCCTGCACCCATGAGAGGCGTCAGTGTTGTGCCAGGATCTGAATATGGGCGTCCGGTGGACATGAGATATAGTTACGGAGCGGGTCAAGCTGCAGGATCATATGCAGGACCTGGAGCGCGTTACGGCGAGGAAGGATCGGCAGCGCCCAGGGAGATATATGTAGATCAGTACGGAAGAGAGGTTAGAAGAGTAGGCTACTGAGCAAGAGGGAAGAGCATGGGAAGAGATGGGTTGTGTATCGGAACAGACGGCCAGAGATGCAGATGGTCAGAAAAGCAAACAATCATCCAACAGAGTACCGTATTGCGTGTGCACAAGTGAGTAAAACAGGATGTGATGATGGGCGGCTCATGGGAGTGAAAAGTGGTGGGCCCCTCATTCCTCGTGCAGGTTTCGTGGTCGGCGGATGCGGAAAGGCTAAAGGCACCTGGCAGTTGATGGCACGGTCACGTGAAGCCCCAAGTTTGCGTGGATGTGTGCTTGCTAGTATCGGCGGAGGTCGTACGCGCTGTGGGAAAATCGACGACGACGAGTTTAACAAAGCAAATCGTCGGGGATTGCGATATACGACGACTCACATTGGTTGGCTTGTCTTTTCATAAACTGGCGGGCTCTCTGGGCGCCCGTGATTTCCGTTGATTATCGGTTGCTTCCTGCAGTGCGCTGCTCCAGCCTCGACGTCCATCTGACCACAAACCCATCACGCTCGTTCACCCGACCCCGACGTCCTCGATGCACAAGATATCAAACTTCACCGGCCAAGCACGCCATGGTTGGGACAAGATGACGCCTGCAATGGGTTTCGGCCGTCCTCACCACCAGGACATGTCCATCCCTCCGCAAAACATCAAGCGAAACATGGCCAGCCAGCATGTCATGCAGCCGAATCCACAAGTCCCCGGCCACCTCGTCAACCTGTCGTTCAACATACCCTTCGCTTCGAATCTCTCAGGCCCTGACCCCGACTCTGTCATATATGCCAGCCCTGGAGCTTACGCGCGCTGGACGCATCCCCAAGCCACGAATCCCGACTCTCCGCCGCCGAACCACGACCTCCCCGTCCACGCCCGCAATGTCGAGAACCTCAAGTCGCTGTGCAAGGTCATCACCGAGGCCAGCGGTGCCCAGATCCAGGCCCATGTCACGTCAGCTCAGCCCAAGCCTGTCCCCGGCATGCAGCGAGGTCCCCTGAACACCCTGGTCACAAACGTCTGCCTCTCTGGCGACTCGGAGCTAGTCTACAAGATGCGGGCAAAGATATTGAACGAGACTCCCATCACCTTGGTAGGTAGATGAGGGAAGAAGACGTTTACACATAGAGCACCCCGCTGACTCGAAATAGCGTTCCGCTACCGTCGACGTGGACTCGACTCTCATTATGGTGCCCAACACCGAGGGTGTGCGTACTGATGTCCTCCGCCACATGGACGACATTTCCGACCGTACCAAAGCCGACATCTTCCTGCTGAACCCTCGCCCCCTCGACGTTGACTCGGCCAGTATCCACGGTGCCATGGACAGTTTGGTCGAGAACAGATTGCGTCTCATGATTTTTGGTGACATGGAGTGCTGCGAGCATGCAAAGACTAGAATTCTGATCATGATCGATCAAATCGTACGCCCACCAAATCTTTCACCCATTTTCCCTTCTTCGTATACTAACAAGTACTTCAGCTCATGCGACAAGTCGATACGATCAAGCTCGAGCTTTCCCTCCACACCCTCATCTGTGGCCGACATCGCCGCAACATCAAGCTCATTGAATCGGCCACCGGTACCGCCATTTACTTCCCGCCCCTGTTTCCTGGCATCTTCGGTTATAGCCCCGCAGGCTCATATCCCCGCGCCAGAGACGAGATTATCATCACAGGCGAGAGTCAAGAGAATATCATGCAAGCCAAGAGACGCCTTCAGGATCTAGTCCTGACGACAAAGACTTTTGTCAAGGACGTGGCCATCACAACCAGCAAAGTCGACTACATTCTGCTCGAGCGCCTCGACAAGATCCGCAAGATTGTCGAGCAAAACGGCTCATATGTCCTCTTGCCCCCGCTAGGCAATCACAGTGGTCTCTTGCGCGTACAAGCCACTGATATTCTCAACGTCGAGCGTACTGTGCGCGACATCATGTCTTTGGCCGGTCAATTCTACAGCGCCTCTTGGTGGTTGACACAGCTAGACCCCATGCAAAGACAGCCCAATCCCTCCGACATCCGTGCCATGTTGCCCGACATCTGCATCAACTCCGGCGCCGAGATCAACTTTGAGAAACTAAACTTCCACATCAATGGAAGCGACGACTCTGTCAAAGCCGCTATGACCATCATCAACTCGCTACCGTTTGTAAAGAAGGCCAACTCGACTCTGCGGGTCAAGGTTGAGCTTGCCAACGAACACAAAGAATTCGTGAGCGGAAAGAAGAATGGCAAGATCAACAAAATCATGAGTCAAAGCAACGTCCAAATTGTCTTCGACGGTTTCAATGAGTACAACTTCTACATCGACGTTCGTGGCGCCCAGTATGAAGCTACCAAAAACGGTCTTGACCTTGTCGAGCTCGAGATGCCTGCCTCTATCTCATTCCATGTCCCCGACCAATATCATAAGCGGATTATTGGTATCGGAGGCCAACACATCCAGCGCATCATGAAGAAGTACTCTGTTTTCGTCAAATTCTCGAATGCAATGGATCGTGGCGGCATTGGCAAAGACGACGATGATGTCAAAGTCGACAATGTCATTTGCCGTACTCCTGCGCGAAATGCTGACAACCTTGAACTCGTCAAGCAGGAGATCATGGACATGGTTGAGAAGGTCGATGCCGAGTACGTCTCAGAACAAGTCATTGTCGACAGACTCTACCACCGCGAGCTGGTCGCTCGTATGCCCGAAATTGAGGAGCTCGAGAAAAAGTGGAATTGTAAGATCACTTTCCCCGGCACCGAGCAGGCTAGCGACATCATCACTGTGTCTGGTCCCGAATACCAGGTCCCGCAAGCAGTTGACGAGTTCTTGGGTATGGTTCCCGAAAGCCACGACATCTCCTTTCCTAGCACTGTCGAGCTTCGCAACTTCCTAAACTCTGCAGAGTTCCATGACGATGTTTTGCAGAAACTCAAAGACCAATACGTTGTTGAGGTCATTGTCCAGCAGCCCAAGCTCGAAAGGATTGGCGATGACGATGTCGAGGCTGAGAATCTCCTTCTAACTTATACTCGCAACAATGCCGGTGGGTTGAAGGATGCCATAGACTTCCTGGTCCTTGGACTGGTTTCTCATGGGTTGAATGCAAGCACCGTCAAGGGTGCGATTCCCCGACCCAAGTCCGATTCTTTCGAAGACTCGATGCCATACTTCGACTCAAAGCTACTGCAACGCGCCGAGCCGCCCGTCGTGGCCGAATCTCCCACGCGCACTCACTTTGGCAGTGGGGAAAGTAACGAAGGTCATCGGTCAATCTTCGATAGACTCAGGAAGCCGGGTAGTATGTCTTCCTCTCTCTCGTCTTTCCTCGACAGGCGCAAGAACAGTTCCAACTCCCCTGCCTCATCCTTGTTCAAGCACGCCTCGAACAATGCATCCAAGGCCTCGCTGCAAAGCCTGGAATCGCGAGAGTCGGGCTATCGCAATCCTTGGAATGACAACGGTCCCGAAGTCGAGCCCGATGGCGCCAACAATCAGGCGAACGGCGGGTGGGCCACTCTGGCTGCGGCAGGCAGCCGGCCAGCTACTTCTTCGGCATCGCTTACTTCGTCGACACCTTATGAAAGCAAATTCCCTTTTGGCGCTGGGCGTAATGGCTCTACGACTTCGCTTAACACCACTTTGATACCCGGGCTAGGCGGCGATGTCGCCTCCAACGCTCACTACCATGCCAACGCCAACCGGTCGGCCTCGATCTCCGTCGAGGTCGTGAATGCCAATAGCGGCAATACGTCCGCATCGTCATCGTCATCAACACATGGCCCGGTTGGCTCGCGTCCTTCGAGTTCTGCTGCTCCTATTGCACCTGCTTCTGGATACCCGGCTCCTATTGGGCCTCCGCAATGATTTTGATTTGATTCTACAGACTACGTATGTCTTTTCCAACCCCAGGGAGAAGGTGGAGTTCATGCGATCATTCCTTTCTCGCCCCCTGGAGTTTTCTGTTCTCTTCTCGCGTCTGCTTTTTTCCTCGCAAATGATATCCGACCGCCTGACGTTCCCTATTTTGCTTTTTATCTTTACCGGCATCATTTTTTGTTGAGATTACATTGTTACATATACCACCCAGTTATGTTTCATCTCCCGTCTCTTCCCTCATCAATTCTTTTGCCGTTTTATGGTCAACGCTGTTATCCTTGACTTTTTGTTTTTGTTTTCGCCCGCACTGTTCTGCTGTTTCAGCCTCTTTTCTAAAAGAAAATACCCCTGTTCGAAGACTTAGCCTTGATTTTTGTTAGTCCATTGTTTACGCCAGCTTTATATACCAACCACTCGACTCCTTTTTATCAAAAGTCGTCTTTTTTTTACACAATCTTTTTGATTTCATGGTCCCTTGCAAGATCTTGTCCTGTGATCACAAGCCGCTTAATTAACTGTGCAATTGTCTGTTCGAAGATCAATGATGCTGCTGCTGCATTCAACCGTGTCAAAGACAACTCGGATGCTTGTACCGCGTTCGTCCCTTCCTGCAGAATATGGTCATTCAATTGCGGGACGGCTAATCCACTCACACTCAATTGGCTCGAGACGTCTGTCCTATCCAGGCTCCTCCTTTAGACTATGTCCATTGTGAGATGTAGACAGAATGACTCTGCTCGCCTGTCACAAGACAATCTTATCCCTGGGTGTCATCTCGATGGTCTTCAGTCGTAGATGTATCGGCGGCTACTTATAAGCGCATACAACATAATCGTGGTCGACAAAATTAGCAGTAACGCCCATCATGCTATAGCGGTCACACACACGTGTCAAAATGCATGAAATCAAGGCGAATTTCTCCATTGAAGACCATTCTGAGAATGGTTGAGTCGTCCTGTAAATGATCAGGGACTCTGTTTGTCATACAGCGATCGCAGATGGAAAATAAAGGAAGGGGTGACGGGGCACAGATGACAACAGGAATCAGGGTATAGAAAGAAGTCAACATTGCATTGAGAAAAAGAGTCTGATTTTGGTAGATCAATGAAATGTAATTTGTCTATGAAGGAAATACAAAACTATGCAAAAGTGATATCATCTGTATTACTCCCATCATCCACTAAAAACACCAACCCAATGCTCAAAAGTCGTCAAATCATCTCTAGCAAGTATGCTTTGCAAGCTACCAGTCCATACCACCACTTCTCTCGCCACCAGCAAGGATAGCATTGGCCTTTGCCTTCATACCCATGCCGTTCTCCAAGTGACTGACAAACTTGCCCTTCTGACCCTTGAGAATCTTCTTGTCCAACTTCTCGAAAGGCTTTTCTTCGCCCTCCTTCTTGACCACAAAATTGCTAGTTCCCAACACAGAGTCAAGTTCCTCTACAGGAGGCAGCTTGACATAGACGTTACCGTCTTCACGGGCCTCGACGGGGAAAGTGGCAATGTTCACGCTCTCGTCGTTGCCGCATTTTCCTGCGTCGGCGCCGCTGAGTTCGTAGTTGCGCTTGTGGTAGGGACAGCTGACCCAGAGCTTGTTTGTCTTGAAGTCGTCGCCGATGAGACCGTCGCTGAGGACGAAAGCGCGCTTGTGGGGACACATTTGTTGAGTGGCGTAGTATTGGCCCTTGACCTTGAAGATGGCCAACTGTGTGTCGCCACGCTTGACCGCTAGCGAACTGCCGGTTGCAGTGTCTTGGAATTGATCGGAGCGAGCGAGAGGTTGCCATGCTAGATCTGTCCACTTTGTGCCGCGGAAGTCGGTGGTGATGGAGTCCTTGGGCCAGTAGGTTGGACGGTGCTGGTCGCGTTCCTGGACGTCCTCGACGGTTTGAACGCCTTCTTCTGTGTTGGCAAATTGGGAGAACTGTTTTACACGTTCGGGATCTTTGAGGACCTCTGTCCATTCGCAGAAGAAGGAGCCAACGAGTTGCTCCATTTGTTGCTCGAGGTCGGCGCAGATGCCGAGTTTGTCTTCGAGAACGACTTCTTGCAAGTACTTGATACCACCGGGAAGGTTCTCAATCCAGCGAGCTGTTCTCTGGAGCTTATCTGCAGTGCGGATGTAGAAGGAGAGGTAGCGGTCAAGGATAGGGATAACATCATCCGGAGGAACGTCCTTGGCCAAAAGCTCGCTGTGTCTAGGCTTCGCACCACCATTACCACCGACGAAGATGTTGAAGCCCTTCTCTGTGGCAATAAGACCGAAGTCCTTGTTTTGTGCCTCAGCACACTCACGCACACAACCACTGACACCACCCTTGATTTTGTGAGGTCCGCGGATAGACTTGTAACGCTCTTCAAGGCGAACAGCCATGCCGACAGAGTCACCGATACCGAAGCGGCACCAGGTAGTTCCAACACAGGACTTGACAGTACGCAGTGACTTGGCGTAGGCGTGACCTGACTCCATGCCACCATCAATCAGCTCCTGCCAGATTGCAGGAAGGTCCTGCTTGCGAGCACCAAACATGTCGATGCGCTGACCACCAGTGATCTTGCAGTACAGGTTGTACTTCTTGGCGACAGTTCCGATGATGATGAGTTTGTCGGCTGTGATCTCACCTCCTGACACACGAGGGACGACGGAGAACGTGCCATTTCGTTGGATGTTGGCAAGGAATTTATCGTTTGTATCCTGAAGACCACGACCGTCCTTCTCAAGGATGTGTTTATTGAACAGAGAAGCAGTGATGTTTCCGATAGTGGGCTTGCAGCCTTCACAGCCCAGTGACTCGGGGTCTTTTCCACAGTGCTTCATGATCTCCGCGAAGCTCTTCAATTGCTTGACGTATATGATGTTGAAGAGGTCGGCACGAGAGTACTCGAAATGTGGGCAAAGATGGTTCTTAACCTCGTTACCCATAGATGCCATGGTCTTGTTGAAGATGGTTTGAACCAGAGGCATACAGCCACCGCAACCAGAGCCGGCCTTGGTGCATGTCTTGACGTCTCCGATGGTTTTGCAAGTACCGTCCTTGACTGCCTTGGTGACATCTCCCTTGAGCACGTTGTGGCAAGAACAGATCTGGGTGTCATCTGCAAGATCGTCCGCATCGTCGTCGCCCTTGCTTGCACCAATGATAAATTCGCTAGGGGAAACTTCAAGAGCTTTTTGGTTCTTGACCATAGGCACCAATTTGACGTAGTCTTTGGTGTCCCCGATCATCATACCACCAAGCAAGTACTTTCCATCGGTGGTGAAGAGGTACTTCTTGTAAACTTGGTTGAAGGGATCCTTGTAGGTGAGAGCTTTAACCGGAGGCGGGGCGGGTCCCTCAGTAAGCTTCTTGACTTGATCCTTTTGATCGGTGGTGCCTTCCTTCTTTCCAGCACCGCGTCTGGCGGGAAGCATCTGCGGACCGTCACGGTCGGCGAAAAAATCACCAAAACTGGCAACCTCAACGCCGAGCAACTTCAACTTAGTGCTGAGATCCGGTCGCTTGAATTGTCGGTATGCATGAGACTTGGCTTGTGTAAGGTTGAAGGCAAGGACATCGGCCATCTCGACACCAGGTGCAATGAGACCAAAGGTTTGGCTCTCCCAGCTAGCACACTCTCCAATGGCGTAAATGTCTGGCGTTGAAGTAGAAAGGTCGTTGTTGACAACGATGCCACCTCCTCTGTCGGCGCACTTGATACCTGCCGCGCGGGCAAGCTCATCACGAGCCTTGATACCAATGGCGAAACAGATGCATGTGCAGTCCATTTGCTCACCATCCTCGAAGGTCACACCAGTGACACTGTTGCTATCGTCGACGTTGATCTTTCCAACACGTTTGCTGAGAAGCACATCCAAGCCCAAAGCTCGGACTTGCTCAACAACCATGCCACCAGCATCACCGTCCAGCTGTCTACTCAGCACCCAACGATTTCTCTCGATGAGCTTGACTTTGCTGAACTCCTCAAGATCCATCATGGCTTTGGCGGCTTCAAGGCCTAGAAGACCACCACCGACTACTGCACCGACCGATCCATTCTTCGTGGCGGAATACGCAATGAGCTTTTCCAGATCCTCGATTGTGCGATATACGAATACACCTTTCGCATCATGTCCAGGTGTGTGGCGAGGGAGGACAGCGTCGGATCCAGTTGCGAGGACCAGAATGTCGTAGGGCACAGTAGTGCCTTGTGATGTTTCCACCTTCTTTTCCTCTGAGTTTATGGATGTGACTTTGGTGTTGAGGTGGTAGTTTAACGAGCCCTCGGGCATTGATGAGTACCACTCCTTGGGGTTGAGGTATAGGTTTTCGACTTCTCGATGTTGGAAGAAGCTGGTCAAGCCAACTCTGTTGTATGCGAGGTGTGCTTCTTCTCCGATGACGATAATGTCGTACTCTCGTCGTTTTACGTCGAACTTCATGAGCTTTTCTCTGTAGGGAGGAAGTCAGCGTATGCAATGTGACTTGGACCACGCGATACTCACATGAATGCAACACCGACCATGCCCAAACCAACCACTACAATTCGTTTCCTCTTCGTGTCTTTGGGTAGCTCTCCTTTGAGCTCCAACTCCTCGACCTTCTCCGGGAGGAGGTTTGCCTCAGCATCGTTCCATTCGCTGTTACTCATGTCGGCGAGTAGTGTAACTGGCGAAGCACAGGTGAAAATGTATTAGTAAAGCACAGCAGCGACGCTGGCGTGGAAGTGGTGTAGAGCAGAAACAGGAGTATCACAAGATAGTAGAAGCCAAAGATAGAGATGGGAAACAGAGGGTTTATGGACCTGCCTTGCCATACAGAGCTATCTATCAACATGATATCTTGCCTTCCCGCCTACTGGAGCACATGCAAGCCCAGCAAATGCCATGGCATAAACGTGTGCCGCGGCGGCCGGAGAAGCAACACCTGGTCAGCGTTCAGCGGGACGTGGCCAAACACGAAGGTCGCGATTACCAAACAAAAAACACCTGCACGGCGACATCAATGTCTTTCTCCTCGGATAAGATCGTCGAGGGCGGAAACGGGTCGTGAACGTGGAGATGCACTAAGCTGGAGCAACACTGATAAGGACGATAAAGGAGCATTGTCGGCAAAGAAGAAAAGAAGTTTAAGGAACCCTGACAAGACTGGATGCAACCAATCACAGCAGACCGATTGGCAAAGTAGTCTTTAAGCGCAGAGTCTTTTTTGGACTTCACCTGCTCAACAATGTACCACTGATAAGCTGATGCTGGACCATTGGTCCTCTTTATCGACGTCTGAAGCTCGTCTTCGAGTGCGGGTAGAAGCAATTACTTGTAAAGGAACAAGACTGGAGAATCCCATCTCGAAAACGGGTGCATCGGGCAGAGCAGCATGTTGGCTCTCGCTTTTGACGCTATCCCGCAAACAGACAGCCTTATCTCTGCTCAATCTCAACCACCCACGTCCCACAGACATGCTGACAGCGGTACCTCCTTGACCCGGTTGCAGCACAAACAATTCCGCGGCAACTTGTGATCGTAGTTTAGTGAGGCTCTTTTTCTGCTTCTCCGCCCACAACATGTCTGGACATGCCGGTATGACGAATGTGAAGCCTTTGACCGTTCTTGGCATCTAAATTGTAGGCATTCTTGTGGTCAGCCTTTCTCCGGGGACATTTTCGTTTTATTCTGATTTCGTAAATCGGTCCTCGTTGCACAATCATATCCAAAACAGAACTCAATCCATACCTACAACATTCTTTCTTGGTTTCTCGTGCCCCGATTTTGTCCAGCATCTATCCTTGAAATTTCTTGCAAGATTGGACCTTCAAGATGGCCGCCGTCCAAGCAACAGAGGAAGAGCGTGTGCATCTCCGAAGGGTATCTGCGGACTTTCCACCAACACCGCCAGATTCAGATCTGAGTGATTCGGAGAAATCAAACGGCAAAGTAGAATCAACAGATTTCGCTTTGCCACCACCATCACACCCACCCACCGAGATCAATCCGCTAGACCACAAGACACCAGATGGATGGCTCCCACGAGACCCACGACTGATTCGACTGACTGGAGCCCACCCGTTCAACTGTGAAGCCCCTCTCACAGATCTTTACAACGAAGGATGGTTGACAAGTCCGGAGCTTTTCTATGTGAGAAACCACGGTCCCGTTCCCCAGGTCAACGACGCAGACATCCCCGATTGGGAGTTCACAGTAGAAGGGTAAGGATATTTCTTGCGAGATCCAAGGAGGTTGTCACTAAATGATGCTAGACTTGTTCAAAACCCACTCACAATCAAATTCAAAGACCTTGTCAGAGAATATGACCAGATCACATGTCCTGTAACTCTCGTCTGTGCTGGTAACAGACGAAAGGAGCAGAATGTTGTTCGTAAGACCAAAGGCTTTTCTTGGGGTGCAGCTGGTGTTTCTAATGTACTGTGGACTGGTGTTATGATGCATGAGATTTTGAAGAAGGCCGGACTAAAGAGAGGAGCAAGATATGTGTGTATGGAGGGTGCTGACAAATTGGTGAGACGCTTCTGCATGTTCAACATTGAAGCTTGTACTAATCGTGACAGCCCAATGGATACTACGGAACCTCTGTCAAGCTCAATTGGGCGTTGGATCCCAACAGAGGCATGATGCTGGCGTACAAGATGAACGGCGAAATGCTGACGCCAGACCACGGCAAACCTTTACGAGCCATCATTCCTGGCCAAATCGGAGGTCGTAGCGTGAAATGGCTCAAGAAGCTCATCATCACCGACAAGCCTAGCGACAACTGGTACCACATTTACGACAACCGAGTGCTGCCAACCACCGTGTCGCCAGAAGAATCGGCCAACAACAAGGACTGGTGGATGGATGAGCGATATGCCATCTATGATCTCTCGACCAACTCCGCCATGGCACACCCGGTGCATGAAGAGCAACTATGCATAGTTGGCGCACCACAAAACTATCGAGTCAAAGGATACGCATATGGTGGCGGTGGTCGACGAATCACTCGTGTGGAGGTTACCTTGGACAAAGGTAAGAGCTGGCGTCTGGCCAATGTCGACTACGCAGAAGACAGGTACCGCGACGCTGGCCCAGTTGACCTTTACGGTGGCAGACTGGACATGGAGTGGAGAGAAAGCTGCTTTTCCTGGGCATTCTGGAACATCGATATCCCGGTCGATGACCTGAAAGACGCAAAAGACATCATGTGCCGAGCTATGGATGAGAGTATGAACGTGCAGCCTCGCGACATGTACTGGAGTGTTCTGGGTATGATGAACAATCCTTGGTTCCGCATTGCCATCCATCGCGAGAACGACTACCTGCGTTTCGAGCATCCCACTCAACCCGCTCTGATGCCTGGCGGCTGGATGGAAAGAGTGAAGAAGTTAGGAGGCAACCTCGCCAACGGCTACTGGGGCGAACAACTCGGAAGCTCCGAAGCACCGGAGCCTGTTACAGAAGCGGCACAAGAGGTCAAGATGATCAAGGACGGAATAGACAAAAAGATCACGATTGACGATTTGCGCAAACACGACACGGAGAAAGAGCCATGGTTCGTTGTGAATGGAGAAGTTTACGATGGCACGGCGTTCTTGGAAGGACATCCTGGAGGTGCACAGAGTATCGTTTCAGCAGCTGGGTTGGACAGCACCGACGAGTTCATGGCTATCCACAGTGAGACTGCAAAAGCCATGATGCCGGACTATCACATCGGCACTCTGGACGAAGAAGGCAAACAAGCACTGAGCGGTGAGGAGGTCCAACCAGACGAGGATGCAACACCATCGGAATTCTTCTTGAATTCACGCACATGGAAGAAAGCAATTTTGCAGTCAAAGACCACGGTATCCTGGGACAGTCGTGTCTTCAGATTCAAGCTCGAGACTGAGGACCAGCGACTCGGCCTCCCCACTGGTCAACATCTCATGATGCGTTTGCGCGATCCAGTGACACGCGAGGCCATCATCCGATCCTACACACCAATCTCCGAGACAGCCGAGAAGGGCTTTGTGGACATTTTGATCAAGGTTTACTTCAAGAACGGCACGCAAGAAGGAGGAAAGATGTCGACAGCCTTGGATTCTTTACCTATTGGCCACTTCGTCGACTTCAAAGGCCCGATAGGCAAATTCGAGTACTTGAGTCAAGGTCTCTGTGCCGTCAATGGTGTCACACGCCAGATCTCACAATTCGTCATGATCTGTGGTGGATCAGGCGTCACACCTATCTACCAAGTGTTCCGTGCAGTCATGCAGGATGCTGATGACAAGACAAAATGCACAGTTCTTGACGGCAATCGTCTTGTCGAAGACATCCTGTGCAAGGGCGAGCTGGACCAATTTGCCAAGGACAATGAGCACAAAGCAAAACTCTTGTACACGCTCACTCAAGCCCCAGATGAGTGGGATGGTCTCAGGGGACGCATCGCTGCCCCGCTACTCGCCGAACACGCCAGCAAAGAAGTGCTCAAGCTGGATCCGACCGAACAAGCGTTGGTATTGATCTGTGGACCCGAGGCGCTGGAAAAGAGTTGCCATGCTGCCTTGTTGAATCAAGGCTGGCGCGATGATGAGTTGCTGTTCTTCTAGTTGAGTGATCAAGGTCTTTTGTTTATTATGTATGGTTGCATGGCGTACTTGGGCGGGGTATAACTGGGGACATGGGAGTTGTAGTACGGCGGCATCTTACGCGACCACGGCGCCGAACAAGCAATATCTTCCAAGCAAGTGATAATTTTACTAGTATTGAAAGTGTATCTCCAGAACAGGTGTCTTAGAAAGTATCATCATCGTCCCACTTTCTCCTGACGAGACTCGGGCTGATATCGGGGACACTATCACCCTCAATGGACTCGGTACGGTCAGCGCCGGCAGTAGCCAACAAGTCGTCGACGATGATCCTGCTTGCTTCTCTTGCTGGTGTCTGCATGAGACGGGACTGAGGAACGTGGAACTGCATGGTCTTAGGAGGACTGATACTAAAGTCGTCGTCGCCATCACTGTCAGATTCCCAGAGGGTGCGGGTGGTTTTGTCCTTGGTGTCTGTAAACAAAGCACGGCCAGTGCTAGTCATGATGTCGCGACCAGGAGTTTGAACAGAGATACCGGGGGTGGTTGGCGGCTGGTAGGTCTTTCTGGGAGACTTCTGAGGAGAGAATAGGTCGGAGCGCAATTGTGGAGCAGCCATCTCGGGACTGCTCATGGGACTGCTGTCGGCAAACAAGTTGCGAGTGCGGGTCTGAGTGTGGGATTGCTGAGCAGTGGCAGGGGTTTCGATCGGAGCGGGACGCTGTTGCTTGCGAGCAGTGTGTGGAGTAGCCTGGATGCGGAAGTTGCGGTCCATGATGCGATGCATCAAGGGGTCGGGGTTCTGTTGGCGCTGGGCGGTTGAAGGCTGGTAGGCTGAAGGGGGCTCGAATGGAGATGATGACTGGAAGTTCAAGTCGCGCATAGGTGTGCTGATCTGATCTGACAACTGCGGCTTGACGGGCGAAGGGGAAGCGAAGTGTTTGGGCTTGGTTTTGATCTGAGGAGTGCTGTGGACGCCGGTTGTGTTTGAAGGAGAGTCGATGATGGACGTCTCGTCATCTTGGTCGTGAGCGTAATCATGGCCCGTAGGAGTCGTGGTTCGGTCGGCGAGGTCCTCTACTGACGCGTCATGATCGTAGCTAGTCTCCTGGGCGGTTGTGTCGTTTTGGGAGACATCCTCCTCTAATGCGCCCTCCTGGTAGCCCGACAGGGAGACGTTGGCCGATGCCTCGAAGAACTGCTTCCAGAAGCGGGAGCCTTCCCAAACATCGCGAGAGTGCTGGGCATATTGGTCGACAACGGGTAGAATGCTTGACGTTACAATGCGATGCGCCTTGCTGAAGTTGTGGTCGATTTCTGCCAAACACGTCAATCCTAGCCAGACATTGAGAATCAATTCAACCCACCCTGTAGCGTCAAGGTGATTGACTGTTCAAGCCTTTCGAGCTCTTCTGTCAGACTCAAGTTGCGACTGCTCGCTGCTCCTCCAAGTCTAGACATTCTGGATCCTGTCACGCTGCAATTGTCGCCGACCAAAACAAAGACGACTTGCTTGTTAGCCCGAAACCCCCGAGTTGGCTGTATCTAATCAATCTCTCGCTCCACCTTCCTTCCTAGAATTACCAATGCTTCCTAGCTACAAGCAGCTAGTAGCCACACAGGTGGAACCCCGCATCTACCATCCACCATCTGCCTCATCTCTCTCGTCTTTCGGACAAACACACCACGAGCTATGAGATTCCGGATCATCGTCTTCCTCCCGCAACCCCGGATGACTGCTATTGCTGGCCAAGATGCGGGGCATGCATCTCTCCTCCTTCAGCTCACCAGATCGCTATTCCGAATGGAATCATTCCGTTCATGTGAATCCTCAACTGCCTCTTGGAGAGGGGTCACCTAGCTGTGCCCTGCTTGTCTTTCCGTAACCCCGTCTCTCACATAACTGTCCGGTCTTACCTTTCCTCGCTTTCCTACTCTTCTCTACTTCTTCGCCAGCTCCCAGACCTCCAATTCCCTGTAGCTTCTACTCGTTGAACAGCTTCATCCCATAAGCCCATAGCTTATCATGGTCGCACGAATCGCCTCTAGAGCAGCCTGGCAAGCTGTAAACTCCGCTAGGACGTCCCTCATTACCTCTCAGGCCAGGACCTTTGCAAGCACCCTCCAAAGAGAGGACAAGAGGACAGCCATTGTCACTGGTGCGAGTCGTGGAATGTGATTGACCATGTTGACTCCAATATTGCTTCCCAATGCTGACACGCAAGACAGCGGCAAGGCGATCGCTCTCCGTTTGGCCCAGGACGGCTACAATCTATGCATCAACGATGTCGAAGCCAATAGGCAAGGCATTGATGAGGTCGTCTCCCAGGTCAAGTCAGCAGGCGTCAATGCTGTCGGAGCTGTCGGCGATGTCTCAGACCTCTCGCAAGTGGAGGCTGTAATTCAAAAGAGTGTCAAAGAGCTTGGACCGTTGAACACAATGTAAGTCGAGTCTTCTGTCAACAACCTTTCTCATCATTTCCATGTATTCACAGCGAGCATGAGTTATGCCTAGCAAGCTGTAGTATGTAAGAGCTGGGATCTGTCCATCATGCACATCAGATTGAAGCACTCGGGCTGGTTGGCAGTCAAAGCACAAGACGCTCGGACATTTGAGGCGATATATCCACAAAGTTTTCGCCACCCCGCAACCAGGCCCAACCAAGCCTGCCACGAGAAGTACAACTTCTTCAATTCCTCCGTGGCGCAATTGGCTAGCGCGTTCGACTGTTAGGTTTCGATTCTTCGAAACTGGCTATCGAGAGGTTGACAGTTCAAGCCTGTCCGGGGGAGCGTCTTTTTTGTCTCTTGCCCACATGATCATCACCTTTTTGCAGTGAGAGAATGTGTTGAATTGGTCGTTGACTTTTCTGGTTGCAGGATCGCCAATGCAGGAATTGCTCAAGTCAAGCCGTTGCTGGACCTCACGACTGAAGATTTTGAACGCATGTTCCGAATCAATGTATTTGGCGTACAGAACTGCTACAGCGCTGCAGCACGACAGATGATCTCACAGGGTAATGGCACTGCAGAGGCGCCTTGCAAGATGTTGGCTGCTGCATCGATTGTAGCCTTCAAGCCATTCGCACTCCTCTCGCACTACTCGGCGTCCAAGTGGGCAGTCCGAGGACTCACACAGGCTTATGCAATGGAAATGGCCGAACATCATATCACGGTCAATGCGTATGCACCTGGCATTGTCGGCACAGCCATGTGGGATCTGATCGACGAGGAGCTCGGCAAGAAACGTGGCAATGATCTGGGCCAAGTCATCAAGAAGGGTGAAACGATCAAGAAATATACAGATGAGTTGATTGCTCTTGGTCGTGTGTCTGTGCCAGAGGACGTAGCCAAACTGGTCTCCTTCCTTGCTGGCCCCGACAGTAACTACATTACCGGGCAAACGCAAGTTGTTGACGGAGGTATCATTTTTACATAGATTAGTTCGGTTGTAGCTATATATCAGATGGTTTCGAATGCGTTCCTCTGAGTTTGGAGTAGATGTGAAAAGCTTGGCGTTTGCGATAGGCTAGATAAGCCCAAAGCCGTTCGGGACCGACTAAAGTTGCGTCAGACCTAGACATTTTCTAGAATCGAATCGTCGCATTAGAGAAACACAAGTGAAATTGATTACAAAGACAAAGAACAGGTACAAACAAACAAACCTGGGAAACTGCAAGGATAGGCTGGCTGAGTTTGTGCATAATCGCGGCTAAAGCAGAGGGAGGATTTACAAGGTTCAGCTCCAAGCCGTTGTTTATACTCCGGCGTGGGGAGACAACAACAGCGCCCAAAGCCCGTCCACTCTGTTTCTCTCTGCCAGATACTTGCGCCAACTGACCTCGACCTCCGACAACCGCCCCTCACGCGACCTCCGCCTCGCTCCGCCATGGACCAGCAGGCCACGACTCTGTTGACGACGCTCAAGCGCTCCTCAGCCGCGTCGGATGCGAAACTCACCCAGCTGAACAATCTCAAGTCTGACATCAAGCACCACCGAGTACCCGACAATGCGCAACCCATCATCTTCGAGTGTCTCCGAGTCGCCCTGACCCAACAAGCCTCCAGCACCCTTGCCACTGCTGCCTTCACCACGCTGGGTCATCTTATTAAGCGCCTGAAGATCCAGGACCCCGACGGTACTGCCATTTCACAACACGTCCCCAAACTCTTCGTCGCTTTGCAAGAGAGATTGGGCGACCTTCGCGAGAACCATCGCAATGCTGCGTCGCAAGCATTCGCCGATGCCTGGCACTTCTGTCCCCAGGACGTCGAGAACATTATCCGTGATGAAGTCATCCCCACTGGAAATGTACGCGCAAAGGATGCAGCCATGCACTGGGTTGTGCGTATGAACCGGGACGAAGCCTTACCTTTCAAGAGTTTTGTGCCTCTGATGGTCGCCAATCTCGAGGATCACGACGGCGCAGTGCGGGATTCAGCAAAGAGCGCTCTGGTGGACCTTTTCCGGTATGTCGCTCCTATTGAGCATCTTTCAGCTCCACTAACAATTCGCCCGTAGCCATGCGCCAGACCGCGCAAAAGCCGACCTGAAGAAGCAGTTGAACCTGCACGGCGTACGCACAGGCATCGCATCTCAAATCCTTACACAAATCGATTCAGACAAGGCTTCCGCGCCTGCACCAGACATGTCACATTCAACTCGCTCCCTACCTGCCCTCGATCCACACCTCGCCGAAAGCATCAACAGCGAAGCCGCTCGAGCCCCGCCACCCGAGGAGATTCCAATGGACCCCATCTTCGTCCATTCGCAAAGAGAACTAGAAGATACCTTCAGCGATATGCTGCCCTTTTTCGAAGGCAGGGAGAGCGAGGAAAATTGGGGAAATCGCGATAAGAGCGTGACCAAGATGAGAAGACTGCTCAAAGGAAACGCTCCCACCGATTATCACACTCTGTTTATGGCTTCGATGAAACAGATGCAGGCCGGCATCATCAAGGTTGCAACTTCTCTCAGAACGACAACATCAAGTAACGGTTGCTTTATGGTACAAGAGCTGGCCAGAACCCTGGGTCCTGCTCTTGACCCAATGGTCGAGATCTACCTGCAAACCTTCATCAAGATGTGTGCAGCTACAAAGAACATTGCTGCTCAGAACGGCAACCAGACTGTCGACACCATCTACCAATACGTATCGTACAACATCCGTACCATGCAACACGTTTGGGTTGCCTGTCAGGACAAGAACGTCCAGCCGAGGACTTTCGCCTCAGGTTGGCTCCGCACTATCCTCAGCAGACAGGCTGGCGCAAAGTCGCACTTCGAAAGCACCGGAGGTCTCGAACTTGCTGAGAAGTGTGTAAAGCATGGCCTCAACGACTCTCAGCCCAAGGTCAAGGAGGCCATGCGAGCCACCTACTGGGCTCTGGCCAAGGTTTGGCCCAACAGAGCTGACCTCATCATGAACACTCTCGATCCAAAAGCAAAGACGGCTCTTGAGAAGCACCCACAAAATCCAAACGCTCCCACTACTGGTGCTTCACACGCTTCGACTTTACGCGCCTCCACTGTGAGTAGAGCAGGTGCTGCCTCGAAATCTTCGGTTCGAGACGCAATCATAGCAGCGCGAAAGAAGGCACAAGCTGAGAGTCGTCCCAACTCGGCCATGGCCACTGTATCGCCAACTACGGTGAGGTCGAAGTCCTCGAACAATTTATCCGCTCGTCAACCTTCCGCCGCGCCACCGGCTTCTGCACGCGTGCCTTCAGCTGCTTCCACCTCTTCCTCCACATCTACCAGCAACAAACCCAACGCACTAATGTCTGGAGCTGCGAGACGACCTGTCAGGCGTCCAGAGCTGCCTCGTCCTGCTACAGCAGACCCTTATGCCAGCCGCAGACTAGCCAGACCCGAGACACCATCCATCAAAAGCCCCATTACCAGTCCACGACAAGAGACTGCGACGGCTGTCTCCAACACATCTGCAAGCAAGAACCGCGGCGAAAGAAGTAGCCCGGCGCTGAGTCCATTCCGTCAGTCATACCTGTCTCCACGCTCAGCTGCAAACAGAAGTCGACCCTCGAGCAGAGACAGCAAATCGGAGCAGCCAGCAGCGCCCAAAGAAGATGACTTTGCTTCCTTTGTGCCGACTTCCTCGTACAAGAGCCACCTTCCCACCTCTCCAAACTCGACAAGAAGTCATCTTCCAACTTCCCCACAATCGACACTTCGTAGACCGACCTTGAATGGGTCTGCCTCCGTTGATAGCGTGATCCCTGTAATCGCGGATGACACCTTTACTATGGAGTTACCCACTGTGCACAGAACCCAGATGCCTTCATTTGAGCGTCGCCCATCGCAACTTTCAAATGTTGATCCCATCGCAGACATACAGCCTGCAGCACCGCAATATACACGTCGCGCATCGGACAGAAATGATTCGCCCATCACTATCAGTCAGCGGGCCAGCCCTCGTCCAGTCAGCCCACCAAAGACTGCAAGCGCTAGAGCATCTCCTGTGCCCACATTGGCTCCAGCAGCTCAAATCGAGCCTTCTGCTCCTCAGTCTGAGGAAGCCACTTTCCAGATCCACGAGGATCCATTCATGGAGGGTATTGAGGCTTCGGAAGCACAAAAGGTGCAGCAATCACAAGATGCTCGCAATGTCCTGAGTGAGGTGCCTGTCAATGAGTTCAGCCAAGTTTCCATCGCCGAAGGCTCCAACAGAGACGAGGTGCCGGAAACGGAAGACTCAACACCACAGGAAACTTTGCGCTCTAGAAAACTGCTCATGTCCGGCATCGAGCGCATCCGTGGACGCACTCTCGATGCACATGGATTTAGAAAAGTGCTCGAGTTGATAAAGTCATCCGAGTCCGGCGAGATCTTCGGCTCGGTCGGAGAAGGCAGACGTTTCGACGACTTGTGCAGTGTTCTGCTCGAGTACATTGTAGAGTCTTCGGACGTTGCAGCAAACCCCAACGTCCGACACTCGCAAGAACTCAGAAGACAGGCTACCAGTGTGATGAGAACTGTGCTCAACGCACAGCAATCACCTTATAGAAAGTGGATTGCCGCAGGACGTTGGTACTCTCGCTCCCTCACCGGCGCACTAGACGCACGTCAGAACGTCGAAGGCTCTGGCCTCCTAGTCAAGGATCTAGAAGCTCTGGCTAGCGACATCGTGGCTAAAATTCACCCGGACGAGGGCGAGAGAGCAATCATCCAGTGGCTTGAGAATCGCGTGCAAGAAGCCGATTACGATACCCAAGAGCAAGAACTCGACGGAGCTGTTGCTGCTATTCAAGCCAGACATGGCGATGAAAGTATGGTGCGTAAGAATAAAGCCATGGCATTGGCTCTCCGCAATCTGGCCGCTCTGCTCGCTTCCACCACGGCTACTGCTTCTCCCTTGTCAAGGGAATTGGGCGAACGTGCCGGTCGCGTTGCTGTAGTGTCTTTGCGCTCCAAGGATGCAGAGGTGCGCAAGTCTTCTGTTGAGCTGGCGACGCAACTGCACATGAGCTGGCCTTCTGATGCCTCTGCTCCAGGCGATCCCAAGAGCGAGTTCTGGGGTATGCTGGAGAAGAATGGGTTGCAGGAGAGTGCTCGCAATTTGATCGTCTACTTTATCGCTCGTAGAGAGAGAAGTGGCTGATTGTGTGCGAGCGGGTAGCACGACGTTTTCATTTCTTTCCCTTCCCTCGACTTTCAAATCTCGATTGGTTTCGGCGAACATGGGAAATGGTTTTTTTTTTCTCCTTCGGCGAATGAATGACACAGCATGATATCCACAAAAGAACAAAGGAGTAGGGGTGGGGCGTATCAGGAGTAGAAAGTTCTTTAATGTTTTACATGAGCGAAATCGCAGCCTTTTTCCACTTCATCCTTCTCGATCTGCTATTATGAGTTCCTCGCATCTCTTGTAACCCCCTGGACCTCTCGTTCAGAAGAGAAGGAGCGGTCTAAACCTTAGCTTCTTGTGGTTAGGTTGGGTGCGCTCCTGCCTTCTTGGAACTCCCTTCGAGATTCAACGATGGCAGGCACATGTGGAGAGGACGAAGGGGAAATTGGAACCGGGAGATTTAAAAGCATTATCGTTACACTTCGGGGAGCACACTCTCTTCCGCGACCAAGTCTTCAACGCATCACCTTAGCAACTTGCTCGACTGCTTTTTCTTCAACTCCCAACTCACTCCCCCTTCCACTCCATTCGACTACTCAACACCTTATGACGTCTATCAATCCTCCAATGTGGTTCATCACTGCTGCTTTCCACCTCTAGCCATATAATCACGATTCAATCCTCTATTCAGAGAGCCGTCAGACCTCACTATCTCTAGTCGAGGAATTTGTCGACATGTCTTTGCACAAATCCATCACTTGAAAGCTGCATGAGTCGCCAGTGCCTGCATACTCATACGATCTTGTTGTTTGATCCTTTGCTTTTCTCCTGGGGATAGTGCTGACTTTTCCTTCTTGTCTGGTTTGGCTTTGGTCGTCGTATCTGATGTGGAGGCGGCGGTCGAAGTTGTGTCTGAGGTGGTGGAGGAGGATGAAGAGAATGGGTTCCTCTTCAACAGTTTTGCTAGTGATGATGTGGAGGATGTTGTGTTGATTGAGGCGGAATCTGAAGAACCAGCAGAGGATGTGAGGCGGGTAAAGGGGTTGGAAGGCATCTTGTCGAATCGATAGATGTATGAATTCACAGGTGACTCTGTGTTGTGGTTTTGTCGACTAGAATGGTAGAGAGTTGTGGTGTCGTTCAAACTTGGCGATGCAGCAGATACTATATCTGATAGAAGATGAAGAAGGATGCAAACGGTCTGACAATCGTCCGCAGGTACAAGGTCAACAGTACAGTTAGATCGACTGCAAAAGCTGCTACTTCGAGATGGTATGATCAGGCAACAACAAAGAACCTACCGCTAACTATTTATGCAATTCTGGCAAACCGCTCAACCAACAAGAAAGCCACAATGACTCCTCGTGTACTCAATTGAGTCTTCACCTTGCGCCCTTGTGACTCTACAAACAAGGTGGGCGGTGATTGCAATCCTTCACGCCTTTTTCTTGACGTTTCGACCCAGACATGTGGTAGGCATACCGCGACTAGAAAACGCGACTATCAGCCCTATAGGCTGACATTCGACCTGTTTTGTGACAAGAACGAGAAGGATCAAGAAGGCCGAAAGCGAATCACCGCAATAAGATACCCCACAATCGTTGTCCATGCTGAGTCACCACCACCATCTTCAGCTCCACCAAATATACCGTATATATCCCTGAGCTTTGGCTTATCAAGCTGACTGCAAGCAAAGAAGAAACCGCGCATGGCGAGCTGGACAGGGAGACGGATGAGAATTGAATCGTACGATTCCTACATGAAGTAATTCGCAATATGCAGTGATGTTGATACAAGGGCGTGTGGAGGTCTGGAGAACTCGGCAGGGTCGACCTTGATGGAAAGCCACCTCGCGTACTGTTGACTGATGTGCTTCATAGGGCGTGACTCAGCATCGGAGACGCGAGATGGTGTTTGACGGCTTCGGCATCGCTCGGCTTTACTTGACTGGACCTTCGGTATGATTTCCAGAAATGCGTAGATGATGATGAGCATCCAGAGCTGTTGGCGAAGAAGGCTGAATCGGTGCCAGCTGTGTACAAAGATTGGCACAAGACATGATGGATGATTGTACAGTTTGTGAAGAAAAAATGGATATTTACACACAGAAACCCTCGGATCTTCAAGGGAGATTCATAGATACTCCTGATAAATTGACAGCCCACCATCCTTGACGCCTATCCGTATGCAGAGAATACAACAAGGGAGAGTCAAATTGTCTCCCCTACTCTTTTGGCGCGCCACAGGATACAATGCTTGGATAGCATAGAAGCTGGCGGAACGGGTGTCCTAAATCGGAGCGGTATGGTCCGCGGCACCTCTGGCCTGTGGACGCAGGTATAACTAATGGTACAGAAATTTACATGTCGTTAAAATCCTCAAGTGACAACCTCGCCAACGTCGACCATTTGAGGTCGCCATTGAGTCGTGGCAGACTGACTGGGCAGAACAATGTGGTCGCGAGGGGGCGAGTAGAGGTACCATGCGCGCAGAGCGGCGGCAGTTGCGCGCACACGAGCCTCGTCCAGACTTGAGCCAGCGGCTTCTCCTAGCTTGTCGCTGCCGCTGTATACACCGACGACAAAGACGGGACTGCGAGAGTGACGGCCAGTCTCGGAGAGCAGGCGGGCAACTGGCGACTCAAAGCCTTCGCGAAGACACAGGCGCGAAAGATCGCGAGTTGGGTGGGTGAAGGAGAAGAGAGTATGCAGGGGAATATGACGCGACAGAATATGAGCTTGGTGGAAAGCCTGGGTTGCTTGGGCACCGGCGTGCAAGTAGAGAGCACCGAAGACGGCGTTGATAAAGGTGGCCGAAGCCTCTTCGGTGGTGACAGGACCAGGGGGGGTTGAAGCGTTGGCAGTGGTCACAGGGTTATCGGCGTGCTCTGCCAGGTCACCGAACTGGTTGTCGTAGACAATGCGAGAAGAGGTACCACGGCGGTAGTTCCACTGCTCATTAGCACGGCCAGTACCAGTCTTCTTGTCTGAGGTCTGAGTATCCTTCAAGCGGGCCATACCGCCCTCGGCCATGGCGTTACCGGCCTGGCGGCGAGTGAACTGCAAAAGACCGGGATCGACTTCGGGACCAGGGGCAGCAACAGACTCGACACCCCATTCCTCGCGCATGGCGGACAGAGTACGTGGGCCGGAGTAAGCGTATTGAGCGGCAAACAGGACCTCCATGGGAAGGCGAGGGTAGTTACACATCAACCACTCAGCAGTGTAGTATGCGAGAAGATCTTGTCCAAGGACAGCGAGAGAGGCATTGTTGTTGAGAGGGTTGCGGTCGGCCGAGGGATGTACGAGACAGCGAGCTAGAGAAGCGTGCGGGAAACGCGGTGGGAGCGAGAGACGGGCGTGAAGAGCGCTGAGCTTGGGAGAGGTTTCACGACCAGCGCGACTCGACTTGTTAAGATCGACTGGCGAGTCGGTCGAGGGAGTATCGAGGACGGCTTCGGATGCTATGGCGGGCGCCGCTGTTACGGGGGCATGCTGGGAGAGGCGGGCGGACAGGGCGAAGCACCGGCGAGACGAGGAGATGGAAGATAGCGGCGATGACAGGCGGAGATTCCGCGGCGACAGCAGCGAGCGACGCATGTGTTGACTTGCAATGCGCTTCATGGTGTTGCAATTGGACCTCGTCGTCGACGGGCAAGATTTTTGCCAGACATCACCAACTACCTCCATGCACGGTCCTCATTGCATGTCTTGGCGGCCCGGTCAGCGGAAGTCCATCGACAAGCAACTCGACCTGTCAGAAGAGCTGTCTATCAGAACACCACCAACTCCTCACTTCTCTCGACTTCCTCTCAATCGCAATTCAAAATGGCCGGCGACAAGATCCCGTACGTTTTCCCTCGTCTACAGTCCCTACCGCCGTCTCGACACACTTCCGAACCCTCCTCCGCCATGCAACCACCCACTCCCCAAAACTGCTCAATTGTCCCTCACCGCACCCTTTACACCTGCCAACTGCTATCGCATTCGACTTGTACAACCTCTAACTTTCCATAGCTACCCCAAGCACGTCTGGTCCCCCGCTGGTGGTTGGTACTCGCAACCCAAGAACTGGAAAGCCAACACTGCCGTCATGGGCCTTGCCGTCTTCACCGTCGCTGCTGTCTTCTTCAGCTTGAGCGCCGACCGCGAACACCGCTACAAGATGCCCGAGCAGGGCCGTTTCTTCCCTAGCAGATAGTACATACTTCCCGAACCCCCAGACCACGAGTCAGCATCATACTGACCACACGCACAGCTGGAGCCGTCAAATTCGCGAACACGAGAGAACACTTGCACCCAAGGACGAGTAGACCCATGCACGTCTACATGATTTAATTCGGAGTTTCGGGGCCTTTCACTTTGTACATTTTTTTCTTTTTCAAAAGGTTGACCAATACCATTACTGTCTATCTGCTTCCCTCGGTCTCGCATCGCATCGAGTACTCCTTCATTCTTTCTTCTACCACCACTCCGTTCCACCTCTCTTTTCCTCCTTCTGTTTGCAACACTGGAACTCCTACTTGTTCGATCATGAAGCTTGCTGCTACGTTGCCCCATTTGGATGCTTCGACTACATCTCCCGTTCTGACGAGGCCTATTGCCAATCCTCCAAGGAAACCATTACCTCCGCCTGTTGGGTCAACCACCTTGTCTGGGGTCGGTGCGTGGAATGCTGGAAGCCATGCTTTCTTGGACGCTGAAGCGACATAACACCCATCCTTGCCCGATCTGACCACTACTGATACCTTGGATGCTCGAGATGCAGAAAGGCCAGAGAGCAACTTTGAGCTGCAGTCCTCGATGACTTGACCATCTACGTCCCCAGATTCTGTGTTGCCAACAACTGAGAAGATATCGGATAGCTCTGCGTGGTTGGGACTGATGATATCGACATGCTCGAGCGCTTTGATGGTGTTGTCCAACTCGGCAGGCACGCAGAGATCGGGTACAGGTTCCCAAATGAAAAGAGGCTCTTCGAGTGATTGTCCAAGCTCAGCCCTTCGAGTTTTGATCCCTTCAACCAGTTCAATGCAACGCGCCGGAGCACAGATCAAATGGAATGATTTCGCAGTCAGCAACTCGGGCGACAAGTCTTCTGCCGTGATACGAAGCTTGGGCGTCAGGTACTTGAATGCTGATTTTCTGTTTAGTAAGGCAATTTACAAGAAGGGTTTGTACATACCGCGATGCTCATTGGCACCGTAGCCATTCCAGCCTTTGGTGGTCAAGCCGTCGCGCGATCTCAGAAGGATGGCAGTGTCCCAAGAGTCTATGATTTCACGTAACAGCGAAGGAAAGTCATGACCAGCATCTACAAGCCAGCCAACACGCTTTGATTGAGGTGATGGAGAGAGCACACGAGCACCCAAAGCACTGTAGGTCCCAGCACCACCAGGAATGTTCAGGAAGGGAGTCTGGTCAGGGGCAGAGGGCGAAGGGTAAATGTCATCTGCGAAAGACGACTTAGCATTTGAGGAAGCATCTATCTCAGCAATAAAGACGTGTGCAGGTCTAGAGCAATAGTTTGTGAGACAAGTGTCCAGGACTGGTGGTCGAGTATTGTCTGTCCAACGAACGTCTCATCCGGGGAAACGGTATCATACAGACGAAGCGAAGACGGAGCAGGCAGAACTGGGCAGCCACTTACCAATGATGAACATGCCCGTAGTACAGAAATCAATAGGATGCATGACGACCGAAGCAAGAGAGTGACAAAGGCGAAACAAAGAGTGTTTGGGTGGTGAATGGATCCGAGATGATGGTGTCGAAGTTGGCGTCGACGGAAGTGGCTTGGTCTCGGTGTCTGGGCCTCCGGGCTCGTGCATCGGCGGAGCGTCAGGCCGGGGGTCCAACAATACAGTAGCACTTGGGTATCCGTACTCGGACTTGACTTCCTTATACCAACTGCTTGTACTTGTACGAAGTGACCAATTCCATTTGTTCAACATGGCGACAACGACGAGTAACCTCGGCATGCACAACCTCACTACGCTGATCAAGCGGTTCGTCTGCCGGCATGCTGTTGATTCATACCACACACGTTACTGACGCCCGTCACCAGACTCGAGGCAGCGACTTCCCGTCTTGAGGACATTGCTACCTCGTCGGCTTCATTCGACCAACCTCGCAACACAGTCGCCGATGTTGGAGCCACCCACCTTCCGGCCTCATCCAGCGCCCCCGAACTGCCTGGAATCGCCAAAGACGGTGCCAATGCTCCTCCTGCAGCCTCGCCCGCTCCTCAGCAACCGAGTCTCCCTAAGCCCATCCAGGACATGGACAGCCTGATCAACGAACATGTCGCCAAGTTTCTTGACTCTGCATCAGGTCTGGACAAGAACATTGAGACGCAGGTACGACCATGACCCACCGACCACTCGACCACACCTTGACTAACACGCTCTAGGCACACGCTGTTTCACGCGCATTCGCTGCTCAGCGCCACTATCTCGTCGTCGCCAACAAGGCCAAGAAGCCCGACATGACCTCGCCAGCTTTCTCCGAACTCATCAAGGACCTTCAGCAAGAGATGGGCACCGTTACCGAAATCAAGGACTCGAACCGTGCCTCGCCCTTCAAGGACCACCTGAACATGGTCGCCGAGGGTATGGGTGGTCTGCAGTGGGTCGTCTTTGAGGGAAAGCCCGCCGACTACGTTGCCGAGATTCTCGGAGGTGTGCAATTGTTCGGAAACAGGGTGCTCAAGGAATACAAGGAGAAGTGAATCACGACCGCTCCATGCTTCAGGCTTCATCTTGCTGACCACATCCCAGGGACCCCAAGCACGTCGCCTACGTTCAATCATACTACGCCATCTGGAAGAACCTCCAATCCTACATCCGCACCCACTACTCGCCCGGTGTCACATGGAACCCTCAAGGCATGGACCTCGCAAAGGCCCTCAAGGAAGCTTCCGCCGATCCTGCTCCCACTTCCGCTCCTTCACAATCCGCTCCGGCCCCAGGTGGTGCAGGCGGCCCCCCACCACCTCCGCCGCCGCCACCACTTCCTACTTTCGACAACGCTGCTCCCCCACCTCCACCAGGTCCGGCTCCTGCCGCCAAGGCTGGTGGTGGTGACATGGGTGCTGTTTTCGATCAGTTGAACAGAGGCGAGTCTGTTACGTCTGGTCTGAGAAAGGTCGACAAGAGCGAGATGACACACAAGAACCCTTCGCTACGCGCTGGCTCCACCGTCACTGACCGAAAAGGAAGCCAAGACAGCATCACCCGCAGCCGTAGCAGAGGCCCCGAGCTCAAGCCCAAGCCCGACAGCATCCGCGGAAAGGGTATCTCACAACCCGCACCAAAGAAGGACCCCAAGAAGGAGCTCGACGGCAACAAGTGGATCATCGAGAACTTTGAAGATGCCGAGGGTCTCGTCGAAGTCGAGGTCACCGTCACCCAGTCTGTTCTCATCACAAAGTGCAAGAACACGAGCATTCGCCTGATCGGCAAGGCCAACGCCATCAGCATCGACAACAGTCCACGCACCAATCTCGTCGTCGACGACCTCATCTCCTCCGTCGATGTCATCAAGTGTCCCAACTTCGGCCTCCAGGTCTTGGGTAGCCTTCCCACTGTCATGCTCGACCAAGTCGATGGTGCCGCCATCTATCTTTCCAAGGACAGCTTGAACACCGAGATTTACACCTCCAAGTGCACGAGCATCAACGTCAACCTGCCTCCCAAGACCGAGCAAGAGGACTACAAGGAGTGCCCTCTTCCCGAGCAGTTCCGCAGTTACTTCAAGGATGGCAAGCTCGTCAGCGAGATTGTCGAGCATGCTGGTTAAAGTCGCAGCCCTTTTCAAATCTAAGGCGGAAAATTCAGGATCTTATTTGTAGGATAGATAGAACTACTGCTGTTGTTGGCAGGCCCTTTTTTCCATAGCACAGCGATATATTTTGAGCGTTTGTCTTATCACACCATGCCGAGTAAATCGCTATGATCCTCGTGGGATATTCTCATCGTCGGAAGTGGTCAAGTGTGTAGTGTTGTAAGTAAGTGTGCTGGTCAGTGGTGTATACAAAGTCAAAGTACTAACGACAGTGCTTTAAATCACTGCGGTATGCTTCTCCGTATTTATCTGCATATCTATGCGAACCTACTTGCCCTCAATCGCCACTTTCTTGTTGAAACGAAAAGTAGGACATTGGTCCGGATACGACATCTCGACCAGGGTCACCCCTACTGCAGCCATTCCAAACACTATTTTGAGTCTAATCGTTCTCATACAAGTCTTTGGTA
>ERZ794946.131-NODE-131-length-39093-cov-3.945079_pt1 | contig 39093 bp, 15 predicted proteins | sample MGYA00433072_ERZ794946 | MGnify/ENA primary metagenome ERZ794946 (study PRJEB30137, sample SAMN04331413) | food metagenome | isolation source: Y3 must sample point D1 replicate A | place: Australia: South Australia | collected 2014 ...
ATGTTGCTAATAACTAGCCTTAGTTCTGTGAGGGTCTCTTAAATCCGATCAGCTTATGAAGCGTAGTTGTATGTTGCTAATAACTAGCCTTAGTTCTGTGAGGGTCTCTTAAATCCGATCAGCTTTCTTTTTTTCCAATGTTGATGTATTTCTCATCGAGTGTGTATTCAATATATATATTTTTTTTTCATTTTAAAAAAAACGTTCCTTTAATTAAGGTATATATTCACTGTAATGTGAATGTATAGTTTTGGTTAAGAGAGCTTAAATCATTACCCAAAAAATAAGTTACTGCAACTAGCTGAAAAAGAACATTATTATTTTGAATATGAGTCTTCCTCCTAACGGTAACGGCGGTACAGACGGTAATGCTCCGTTGATGCATAAAGCAGTCACGAACTTAATTAAAAATAAGACGACTTCTTCTTCAAACTTGAAGAGATCTTATTCAAACGATACTTTTTATGGTGGAAAGCAAAAACTAGTTAAAGGAGTTTCTAGCGCTTCAACTCAAAATTTGTCCAGAATGAACTCAAACACACCACAAAGCAACATTTTTGATCCTGTAAATCTTGAAGCTTTGATGAATGAAAGATTGAAGTTCTTTAACTTGGATTTTGGGGATGATACTCCTGAAGAAACCTTTAGAGATCCAAATTCTAGATATTTCACCAGAGATTTTGGCTACAAATACAATGTTGACGACTGTATTCCTTTTGAAACAGAAGGTTTTTCCCAACAATCAAAGTACTTATGCCATGTATTAGTGAATTTGTATATTTCCATATCTTCTAGAGACATCCAAGGTATTGTTCCAATATCTGCTAAGGATATTTCCTCTTTCAAAAGCGATATTGAAATGGTATTTGGTACTGATATGCTACAATTAAACACATCCGATTACGGGGACGATGAATCAGTCGTTTCTCAAGGTGATTATGACACTTTTGAAGATGAGGAAAACGATGAAGAAGCTGAAAAAGATGCTGCTCATGGTGTTGGTGTTGGAGGTAAAATAAACGTTAAGTCATCTACTATTGTCAACGTTGTTTACTGGACCACGGAATTATCAAAGTGTTTACACTTTGAAATTCCAGTTAGTTTAAGAAAAAGTTTGTGTATGGTTTACTATAGCTTAGCTTTGTCAAGAGGGCAAAAAATAAACAGGATTTTGTTTGTTGATACATTCGTTGATTTACTAGAAGCTTTGGGTGAACAATCATACAATTGCTATAGAAAAGTATTAAAGCAAAGTGGATTGTTATTGGATTATAAACCACTTTTAGATTACTTTTTAGATTTTTTGCCTGATCCAGAAGCAAGCTACCAAAAAAGAGATGTTGAAAACAGAAATGACCACAAGTTGTTAAGATTGCTTTTAAAATTAGCCCACAATGCCAGAACGTTCTTTGATAGTTCAAGTGATAAATGCTTAACAGATATTACTCAATTTATTGTTTCTTCATTATCCCCAAAAACTGTATCTTCTGTGCTACCTATTTTAGCCTCTATCGTTCCATACCATTACTTTGAAAACAAATCTTCAATGGATTTGTTTAAATTGGCATTTTCTATATGGAAGAACTCAGTTATAAATGCTACTATTGACGTACAATGGTACCAATTTTTATCTGAAATGATATCTGAAGGTTACACTCAAATGATTACCATTGAAAACCCTGATATAATAGCTAAGTCAAAAATTGAGTTTGGTGAATTTGGGTTTTTAAATGAAGAACAAATTGATTTTATTTTCAACAGATTAAGACTTTCTATGATCAAAGAATCATCTGTCGCTTCATTTAGTGCAATCATTACAGCAATTATTTACTCCATAAATAGTGAAAAGATGCTAACTAAGGTTAAGAATTTAATGAATTCAATGGCCACATATTTCCATCCATCTAATACCGATGTTTGGTCTTCTTTGTGTGCTAGATTTGTTATGACATTTATCAAAATATATCATGAAAGATGCAAGCTAGAACAACAAGAATCCTCTAAGTATAGAAAAGATTTGAATTTAAAACTAGCTGATCACGCTACTTTGGTTGATATATTCCAAGGTCCTATTCTTCTAGGTTCTTTCTCTAAAGATTTCAAAGATGCTACCTATCACATCTCATCACTAGCCTATTTGCTGGACTTGAACCCACCTAACAAAAGTCAGTTAATGGATAAAATTTTAATGGAAGTATATACTCCATATCCACATTCTATAGAAAGAGAAGGTATTGCTTTGAAACAATTTGGTAGAATTGCCAGATTCTACTGCTCTACTGATATCTACAGAATGCACATTACCAATGTCATGACTATGATTATCAACAAAATTGATGCAAATGATCCTGATATGGGAGTTCCCTTGCTGAACTGTTTATTATGCATTGTATCTTTTACTCCTATAGCAGTCATTGATGAATATAAGGATAAGGACTTTTACTCAGTAACTCAGCCCGCTCTTGATGCTCATTTACAAAATATAAGACAAGGCTACCATGAAACTGAGTATAATGATGAATTCAAATATGCCTTTGGTGTATCCACAACATTATTCAAACCTATTGTTGAAGCATTAATCACCAAACTTTTTACATTTGTTCCCTCCAAATCTGAAGAATCTTTGCTTTTCAAAATTGCTCAATTGTTTATGATTTTAATTGAATCAATGGATAAAAACATGTTTGATTTCTTTAGCGAAAACTTTATCTCTCATTTAATTGATGAATCATCCTATTTAAACTGTAAATCTCCTAATGTTGACATTATTGCTGAAATTACTGGTTATATGTTGAAAAGAAATGGTGATCTATTTCCTCAATTAATCAATATGTTCTCTCTAAAAGTTGACAGAGAAGTTGAAAGAAGTAAAGGTAATGTAAGAAGTAAGCAAATTCAAGAAAGAGATAACAAAATAGTCTTTTGTGTTAGAGTTCTAGATGAAATTTTTAGATGTGGTATGCAACAAATAGTTGAACACAAAGAAACTGTTGAGCAAATCTTGTTCAAATTCTTTGATGAAGTGCACAATCCTCCTGTTGATATGATATCACCTACACTGGTACATAATATCTTGTTTTCTTTAGTTTACCCTGAGATTATTGACTTCAAGTTGTTCCCAGATGATTGTAAATTATCTCCAGAAGAAAAATGGGGAGGGTTTACTTCTGATGAAAGAAGATTCTCTCCTGAATGTATGAACTTCAAATGGCATCTACCAACATATGAAGAAGTCAATTATGCCATAAGTTTATCAAAGAAATTGGTAGATTATGCTTCTACAAACATCACCAAAATTATTTCAAGTGAGAAACTGTCCATATTAGACAAAGACAAAATTCAAAAATACGTAATGATATTGTTACATGTCATTAGTGGGTTATCAGAGCTATTTGATTCTGACTACTCTGAAGTTAAAAAGAACCAAAGAAAGAAAAACCTGGATTCTATAGGTCAAAATAAAGAGAAATTAGCTATTTTGAATTACGTTAGAAAGAAAAGTGTTGATGCTAATGCTATTGAAACTGGTTTAGAGCAAGAATCTGCTGCATTAGACGAAGACGATGACGAGGGTATCGATATTGATTATGATGCTGCTGGAAACGGCAACACAGGCAACTCATTGTTTGAAGATTTAATGTCTGTTGAAACTACTCCATTGCCTGGTGATTCATATGAGTTTGAGCAAACTAAGACAACAGGTGCTAGTGCAGGACTGGTTTTGGGAAATGAGAAAATCACAATTCATCAATTATTTAATTCATTTGGTAAAACCGATTCTGAAAAGTTAGCTGATCCAAGATATGATGAAGTTCATGCCATACATTCTAAGATTGGTGAAGTATTACATACCCTTGTATCCTTCTTAAAAACTAAAATTGAACATGACAGTGAGTTATTGGTTGTTGTTTTACAATGTATGAAATGCTGGTTTGTGGATAGAGGTATTGAAACATTTTTTGGAGAAGAAAATGACTACATGATTGATTTGACTTTGTTAGAAAACATTCAATCTTTGGCTCATGTTTTTGAGCCTTATACAAGAACATGTATTGGTTTAAGAGTTCATATGGATTACAAAGCAAGAACCACAACACACTCTACAAGCAGAGTTGCTTCTCCTTTGGAAAAGACTTTACTTCATGATATTCTTTCTTTATGCATCTCACCATATCCTCATGTTTGTGGTAGTGCTCAATTTGGTTTAAATGATATAATGAAGCAAATTTTAGGCTCTCACAAAATCTGTGTAAAGTTTTTACTGGAAAATTTAGAGCAAAGTATTAAGAAAAACGATGATTTGGTAATTAAATCCATTTTGGAATGCTTAACATTGCCAAAAATCAGTATGAGAATAGGTACAGATTACCATAATTTAAGTAGACTATTTGATTTATTGTTGACTTGTAATAGTCATTCCAATTTTTCAGTTGTTTTAACCAGTGAAGAATTGTTGATGCAATTATCAAGTAGTATAAAGGTTCCTTCATCTATATGTCTATTTAACTTTGACTCTTTAACTGGAATAGCACCAGATGATAAAGCTTTACAAATTGAGATAGAGGCTGTTACCAATGCCAAAAACCAAAAAAGAAAGGAAATTTTTGCCTTGTTAAAGACATTTGAAGAACATGTTAAAGAAAAAATCAAAGGTATCTCTGATCCAAAATCTCCTAGCAATAACAGTGACAGTGAAGCCATGGCTATCTCTAATGAAGAAGAAGATGAAGATGTAGACATGGAAAGTGATCACGATTCCAAAGATGAAGAATTGTCAGAATGGAAAGGCCAATTGTTTTTGGGTGAAATCATTCATAAATTACAAATATCTAATGAGTATCCTATTGATTTAAGCTCTTTGAAACAATTATTTGATCAAACTCTGTCTGATCATCCTGACACTAAACAGAAGTCAATGTATTACTTTACAAACTTAGTGTCAAATGTTTTGGTTAGGGCTGAGATAGGTTATAACAACGAAATAATTTACTCTCCTTGTTTCAAAAGACCTTTAATTAAAACTGTTGATACTTCTGAAGCCGGATTTAGAGAATACTATGAACAACAATTAGTAAATTATGACAATCCAGACTTCTTTGTTGATGCTAAACCATATTCTGGATTTGTATCTCTGGGTTGGCCTTTGTATGCAGTATCTTCTGACAAAGCTGAAAGATTGAATCTACAAATAAAGAGCGGAGATAAAGCAATTTTGGAAACTGTTTGTAAAGAAATTACACCTGAATACTTGACCAACACCATTGAGTACTTAATTAAAGACAAGGAAACTAAGTCTGAGTACACCCCGGTAATTGTATTTTTCTTTGTTTCAATTATTCAAATGATAAATCTTGGTATTGCTAAGTTAATTACTTATGATGATATTTTGGCAGCTTGTGAAAACACTTTTGACAGAACTTCCAATGCTAGTATTATAACATCTGGTGAAATTTTTGCTTCCTTGATTGTTGCAAGTAATTACACCAGTGCTGAGAATATGGCCAAAAGAGATGCTTTCATTGAAGAGTTTATGAAGAATCATATATTGAAGAACATCAATACGAACATTCTTGATTCTTATGCTGTAATGTTTTGGTGGCTTCCTGGTCAAGTTGATATTAGAAGATGCAAAACTCTATATGAGAAAGTAGTTTTATCTGTGAACGAAGTATTATCTGAAAACCGTGGTAATGCCATTTCTCCTGCTTTAATTGCTGGAAGAATAAATTTTGCCAGATATCTGTTGATGGGATTGAACTCTACTTCAGAGCACAATCAAAAATTAGTCAAAATGTTTGGAGTTTTCAATCACCCAGATGAACCAGTAAGAAAGGCAATTGCAAATACAATCAACTTTTTATTACTGACTGACACGCAGAAAAAATTTGATAGTGTTGATCATTTGATGAGTTATGTTTCCAAAAATGATGAAGACAATCTAGGAAATTCCATTAAAGCAGCTCCTGAATGGTTTAATGATTTGATTTTGGAACAATTTGATTGGATTTTCAATGAATACAAAAATAATGAAACTTACTACACAACAACAGATGCTGTTAAAATCATCCACAGTGAATTCTTCTACAGAGCAAGCACAATCTATTTGATTTTTGCAGGCTGGAGTCACAACAACTTACTTTCATTACCACACTACTTTGAACAAATTGCTAAATTTTTGTCTATATTGTATGGAATGAAGAATGTTTGTAACATGACAAACATTCACCCTGAAGTATTATTTGAACAATTGGGGTCATCAACCATGACCAAAGTTACTTTAGAGATAGTGTTGGATGGGTTATTTGACTTTAAAAACAAAAAGATCTTCAACACTTCGCACGGTTACAAGATTCAATTGAATTTCATCCAAAGCTTGTATTCTTCATACATCTACTTATTGAACCCTCAACAAGTTGAAGATATAGTCACTTTTGTAAAAAACATGCTAAGTTATCAAGGATCATTAGAGGTTAGAGAGTTAGCAGGTAAGGTATTATCAGGAATGATTCATACCATGGGTGAAGACTCATTCATTGTATCGGAGTTATGTGATATCTTTGGTGATATTATCAAAAAGGCTGGCAATACATTGGAGAAAAAACAAAAATACGTAGCTTTAAGCAAAAAAAACGAAGCTGAAATACATGGTGCTGTAGTAGGGTTGAGTTCTGTTGTCAATGCCTTCCCATACATCCAGCCAATACCTAAATGGATCCCTGAAAGTTTAAGTATACTGTCTGGATGGACAAGATTTACCGGATTTATAGGTCAAGCGGTTAAAAACGCCATAACGGACTTTAAGAAGAATAGATCCGATACATGGCACATAGATAAGGAATACTTTACTCTTGATCAACTAGAGGATTTGGAAGGCGTTAACTGGAGAAGCTACTACGCCTAAAAAAAAAATGTATATATAAGTAATATAACGTCGGTATTTTGACTGTTTGGCTATACACCATGATGTCAAATTATCACTCAAAAAGGAAATTATCCAAATCTCGGTGTTAAGACACTTTGATTATCTCTTTAAAAAAAAACAAACGCAGTGTTCAACAGATGGGCGTAATATTCCTTCACCCATGGAACTTGCGGTCCGGCTTTAACAGGCCCAATTCTATATGTGTGTTTTTTTTCTCTGCCCTTCATTTTGTATATAAATAAGCCAAAAGACCCTTTCGAAATTGTTTGTTAAATCCGCTTTTCTAATTTTACTAGTTTTTTTTTTTCTCCTCCTGTCATCGTTGGATGACCATCCCTCTAAGGTGTTAAGATTCTGTTCAGTTACACCCATTCAACTAGTTCCTTAGTATACACTGATTTTTTCTTTTAGCTAATACGGTGATAATACTAACGCATTTATTAGCCTTGTAGACGTTTCGATTATTTTACTGTATAAGCACTCAATTTATTCTGCTATATCTGAAACTATTAACTGCGACTTTTGCTGTATCTGCTGAAGAAACAAAGCATAATTATTCACTAATTTTGAACGTAACAGAACCAAAGTCAACACTGTTTGTTATTGATACAACAATAAAAGTAAATCAAAGGTAAACTTAGAAATAACAGATCTATACTATACACCGTTTTGTTTCCAGTACAGCAGTTAAGAAATAATCACACGATGTCACCTAATTCTGCTGCTAAAACCCCTATTAAATCTCAGGAGGATGATTTTTCATCTATAATAGACACCAAGTCAACACAATACAACGATGAGTACTCCTCCCCTAGTGATTTCATGAATCAAGAAGACATTGAAAAAGTCGTTGATTCAAATATTTATTTACAACATAGAATCTTTTCTTTCCTAAAAACAAAAAAAATACCAGATATTCCAAAAGATGATTCTGAAAGAAAAGAATTTGCTTATTATGATGCTAATATCATTTCAAAAATCTTTTTTCTTTGGTGTTTGCCTATGATTGGTGTTGGTTACAAAAGAACCATCCAACCATTGGATCTTTACAAATTAAAACCAAAGATGAAAGTTGAAAGCTTGACTGATACTTTCCAAAAATTTTGGAAAGAAGAAGTTAGATATCTCATAAAGAAGTATAAACTTGAACATCCTGACGAAGAACAGCTTGAATTTGAAAATGAAGAAAACGAGTTTCATCATTACTATGGGAAGTTAACCCCTGATCGTTTAAGTTTAGTCAGATGTTTGTTCAAAACTTTAAGAGAAAAACATTTAAGAGCTTTGACTTATGTTATTTTAGGTAATTGTTGTGCTGCTTTAAATCCATTAGTAACCAAAAGATTGATCAACTTTGTAGAAAAAAAACAAATGTTTCCACATTTGCATGTCAATAAAGGTGTTGGTTATGCTATTGCTGCTACCATTATTATGTTATTAAATGGTATTTTCTTTAACCATTGCTTCCAAATGTCTACTTTGAGTGGTACTCAAACCAAAGGTATTATGACATCTGCATTGCTGTCTAAATCTTTCAAACTAAGCAGCAGTGCCAAAAATGTTTACTCCAATGGTATGATTACCTCCATGATGTCCACCGATATGCAAAGACTTGAGTTTGCTATTGCTTTGCAACCATTTTTATGGGGATTCCTACCACCTGTTATTATTTGTTTGATTTTATTGCTTATAAACATCGGTCCTGTTTGTTTAATTGGATTTGCAGTTTTCTTTACTCTGATTTTCTGTACTATTAGAGCTTTCAAGAAAATCATTGCCATTAGAATTAGAGCTAATAGACACACAGACGCCAGAGTTAGTTATATGAGAGAAGTTTTGAATTCTTTGAAGATGATCAAATTCTATGGTTGGGAAGATGCTTATGAAGAAAGCATTGTTGAAACCAGAAAAAAGGAAATTCGTGAAATTAAAAAAATGCTTTACACCAGAAATTTCTTTACTGCTTTAGGTTTGATGTTACCAACCATTGCTACTTTGGTCAGTTTCTTAGTATTGTACAAAGTTGGTTGGGGGTCTAAATCTGTTGGTTCTATTTTCTCTTCTTTATCCTCATTCCAAGTTTTGGCAATTTTGGTTTTCTTCTTCCCATTGGCTTTGTCCACTGGTATTGATGCTTTGATTTCTCTAGGTAGAGCTCAAACATTTTTATTAGCTAAAGAAGAACAAATCAGTGAAGAAAGATTACCATGTGAAGTAAAGGACAATGCTTTAGAATTGCATAACTGTGATTTTGAATGGGATGCTTTTGATGCTGATTCTGAGGATGAAGATGAACATGTTGTTTTGCATAATAACGACTTACAAGACAGTCATTTGGAATTATCCTCTTCAAAAAAAGAAAAAGTTGGAAACAATAGCTCTGAACTTGATGAAATTAGTGAAGATACTGCAAATGAAAAGCATCAAAATGATGATGAAATGAAATTAAAGTTTAAAGGATTTCATAATACTAACTTGAAAATTGCTAATGGTGAGTTTGTTATGGTTACCGGTGCTATTGGTACTGGTAAGACTTCTTTGTTAAATGCTTTAGCTGGTATGATGCCACAATTATCAGGTGAAATCAAACAAAATGGTAAACTTTTATTATCTGGTCAACCTTGGATACAAAATACCACATTGAAAAACAATATCTTGTTTGGCTCTCCTTTTGATCAAAAAAAATATGATGATATTTTAGATGCTTGTTCCTTGCTTCCAGATTTAGATATTTTACCAAATGGAGACCAATGTGAACTTGGTGATAAAGGTGTTAATTTGTCAGGTGGTCAAAAGGCAAGATTAGCTTTAGCTAGAACTTGTTATAAAGATGCTGACATCTACTTGTTTGATGATGTTCTTTCTGCTGTTGATTCTAGAGTTGGTAAGTACATTATGGACAAGTGTATGCTTGAATTATTAGCCGGTAAGACCAAGATTTTAGCTACTCATCAACTTTCCTTATTGGATAGAGTTGACAAAGTTATTTTCTTAAGTTCTCATGGTAGTGTTACTCACGGAACTAAAGATGAATTAATGGCCACTGAACCTGAATTTGCTAAATTAGTTCACTTTTCTCAGAGTCAAGCTGCTGAGGAAGAAGAAATAGAAGAAGCAGATCCTATCATTGAAAATGAAGTAAACGAGATCATACCTACTAACTCTGATAATGAAATTAAAAGTTTTAGTCCAGAAGGTATTGATAACGAATATGATGATTTAGCCAAGTTGAAAAAAGAGATTACTGCTAAATCTGATATTATTGTTGAATCTTCTAACAAGGAAAGAAGAGCTTTTAATTCTGTTTCTTTTTCTGTCTATAGAAAATACATCACTTCTGGTTGCGGTAAATTTACAATTCCTGTACTCTTGTTGTATGCTTTCACTGTAGTTGCCACTACTTTCTGTATGTTGTTTTCTTCTGTTTGGTTATCTTTCTGGACCAGTGAGAAGTTTGATAGACCTGCCTCTTTTTACATGGGTATGTACTGTTTCTTTGTCTTTGGAGCTTTGCTCTTTATGGTTATTGAATTTACCACATTGTGTACAGTTTGTCTAAATGCTGCTAGAGCATTAAACTTGAATGTTGTTAAGAAGTTATTGCACACCAGAATGTCATTTTTGGATGTTACTCCAATGGGAAGAATTTTAAATGTTTGTTCTAGTGATACCAATACCCTGGACAATGAAATCAGTGAACAAGTTAGACTATTTGTATACCAATTGGCTAATTTAATTGGTGTTGTCATTTTGTGTATTATTTACATGCCTTACTTTGCTATTGCTATTCCATTTTTGTTAGCTTTGTATATGTTTATTGCATCCCATTACCAAGCTACTGGTAGAGAAGTCAAGAGATTAGAGGCAATTCAAAGATCATTTGTTTACAACAACATAAATGAAGTCTTAAGTGGTATGGCTACTATAAAGTGTTACGAAAAAGAAAAGGCATTTATTATGAAAAACAACTTCTTGATTGATAAGCAAAACGAAGCTGCTCACATGTCCTTCTCTTTGCAAAGATGGGCTGCCTTATTCATTGATATGGTTGCTTGTTTGTTTGCCATTATTATTTCCTTATTGTGTATTACTAGAGCTTTCCACGTGAATGCCTCATCTGTGGGTGTTATGTTGACTTATGTTTTACAATTACCTGGTTTATTGAATATGTTATTAAGGGCTATGACCCAAGCTGAAAATGATATGAACTCTGTTGAAAGATTAGTATCTTATAGTACCGAGCTACCTCAAGAAGCTGCTTACAGAGCTGATGGAAATGGTGTTGTTGAGCCACCAAAGGAATGGCCAACTAAAGGAACAATTGAGTTTGAAGATGTATCTATGGCCTATAGAGAAGGTTTACCACTAGTGCTAAAGAATTTGAGTTTTTCCATCAACAATGGTCAAAAGATTGCATTGGTTGGAAGAACAGGTTGTGGTAAGTCATCCACTGTATTAACATTGTTTAGATTGGTTGAGTTGTCTTCTGGTAAGATTACTATAGATGGCCAAGATATTTCCAAATTAGGTTTGTATGATTTAAGAAGAAAACTAACCATCATTCCACAAGATCCTGTTTTATTCAAGAGATCTATAAGAAGAAATTTGGATCCATTTGGCGATTACACTGATGATGAGCTATGGGAAGCCTTAGTTAACTCCGGTGCCATTGAAAGATCATTGTTAGAAGAAGTCAAGAGCCAAGTAGTACAAAAAGATGAAAAGGAAAATGATACCGTACATAAGTTCCACTTGGATCAAATGGTACAAGAAGACGGTGTTAACTACTCAAATGGTGAAAGACAAGTGTTGGCTTTGACAAGAGCTGTTGTTGCTAAATCAAAGATTTTAGTTTTGGATGAAGCAACTTCATCTGTTGATTACGAAACCGATGCTAAAATCCAAGCAAGAATTACTAGTGAATTCAAAAACAGTACTGTTATAACCATTGCCCATAGATTGAATACAATTCTATCCTATGATAAAATCATGGTACTGGAAAAAGGTGAGATAGCTGAATTTGATGAGCCATTGAATTTGTACCACAAGCCAGACGGTATCTTCAGGGAAATGTGTGAAAAAGCTGCTATAACTGAAGCTGATTTTTAAGTTAATCATTTTTATGTAATATCATCTTATATATATTCCTTCAATCCCCATATACTATATCTTATTTATATAGGTTACTATCGGAGTTTAGCCATTTCATTATACTCATAGGGGCTCATGTTTTTTTCTTCAAGATCTCCACATTGTATCAATTTTTTCATTTATAAGAAACGGTGTGTAAAGCACCTATATTTCCCACGTATTTTTTTTCCTGCTTAATAATTCGTTATTTAAAGGGGATATATACTAAGGCAACCATACAAGAAATAATATACAGAGATGTCAGGAAACAACTCTAACTTTCATGCTATGAGAAAAATCTTATTGATCGGAGATTCAGGAGTAGGAAAATCCTGTTTGCTAGTAAGGTTCGTTGACGACAACTTTTCACCATCCTTCATAACCACAATTGGTATTGATTTCAAAATCAAAACTATTGATATCAATGGAAAAAAGATCAAATTACAGTTGTGGGATACAGCAGGCCAAGAAAGATTTAGAACAATCACCACTGCATACTACAGAGGTGCAGATGGTGTTGTTTTGGTTTATGATGTTTTGGATGAAAAGACCTTTGCTGATGCTAGGGATGTTTGGTACAATACTATAATGGAAAATGCCTTACCAGAGTGTCAATTGATATTGGTTGGTAATAAAGCTGATGATACAGAAGACAGTAAAAGACAAGTTAGTTATGAAGATGGTGAAAGTTTAGCCAAATCTCTAGGGATGAAGTTTGTTGAGGCTTCAGCTAAAGATAACAAAAACGTTGATGAAATTTTCTTCACCTTAGTAAAGATGATTGAAGAAAAACTAGATTCAAGTAGCTCAAATGCTGGTAAGAAAGGTACCGTTAAAAATGAAGGTATTAATTTAAAGAGCTCTTCTAAAAGTAAAAGCAACAATTGTTGTTAGATGTGTATATATGTCTTAATATGAATCTTATAATATTTTAAAAAAAAGCTATATATAAAAAAAGACGACTATAATGGTAGCATAAACGTGTTGTAATACCAATCGTTTCATTAGGTAGATCATATATATTTTTTTACCCTATCGTGAATCTACATTTCCTAATTGGGTCAAAAAACATCCATCATAAATATGAGTGGTGGATTTCAGCAAGTTTCCGTTTTGAGACACATTTTCTTGTTTAGGGAAAAACCGACAAACACTTCCATAAACGGAAAGACATAAAAACAACTCATCTTTAAACGTTTCTTTTTTTTCTTTTTTTTTTTTCAATTTTTTTTTTTAAAAATTTAAATTTAAATTTATATCAGCTCTATAGGAGCATGGCTATTCATCTAGTATAAAGCATATAACAAAACCAAATAAAATTAGTTAGAAATAAATAATAGACCAATTTGTTTAGTTGGATTTGAATTTTAATACCCATATCATTCAAACTTAATACTAATCACTTTACAACCATGGATATTTATAAACCAATTGGATCCGAAATCCAAAACATTGATTTCTCTATTTTATCTTCACAAGACATAAGACAGTTATCTGTTAAACAAATAAACAACCCTACTGTTTTAGATAACTTAGGTCATCCTATTACCAATGGTTTGTACGATTTATCGTTAGGTGCCTTTTTAAAGAACTTATGTTCTACTTGTGGTTTGGATGAAAATTCTTGTCCAGGTCATCAAGGTCACATTGAGCTACCAGTTCCGGTATACAACCCATTGTTTTTACCCCAAATGTTCCAATACTTGAGAATGAGTTGTTTATACTGTCATCATTTCAGATTAAAAAATATCGAAGTTCATAGATTTGCTTTAAAATTGAAGTTATTGCAATACGGATTGATTAAGGAAGCTTATGAGCTAGATGAGGTCACTGTTTCCACCAATATTGATGATGTTGATGAAGCTGAAGAAGGTGAAGAAGCTGATGATGGTGTTTTCAAAAAGAAAACCAAACAATCCGAATATGAATTAACCGAATTAAAGAACAAAAGACAAGAATTTGTTGAATTAGCAATTGCCAAGGCCTTGTCCTCAGGTGAAGTTTCTGAAAGAGGTGTCTTTACTGCTATTGTCAATGATGAAAGAAAGAAATTAATTTCTGAATTCATCAAAAAGGCCTTAGCTAGACCTCATTGTGATAATTGTGGTATGTTTTCCCCTAAGTTCAGAAAAGATGGTTTCTCCAAATTATTTGAACAACCATTAAGTGAAAAGCAATTAACCAGTAACAGAATCAAAGGTATTCAAAGAAAAGATATGTTAAAAGACTCTAAGTCAAAGGAAGGCTCTTCCGATGAAGTTGTTAAGCCAAAAACCGGTTCCACTTATATCTTATCAACCGAAGTTAGAAATATTTTGAGATCTGTTTTCAAGACTGAACAACAATCTTTACAATACGTTTTTCACTCTAGACCTAATTTGAAAAAGACTTTAGTTAAGGCCGATATGTTCTTCATGGAATGTATAGTTGTTCCTCCAACCAGATTTAGATTACCATCCAAATTGGGTGATGAAATCCATGAAAATGTTCAAAATCAATCTTTATCCAAGATTTTAACAACTTCCTTATTAATTAGAGACTTGAATGAAGAATTAGCTAAAATCAGATTAGGTAAGGTATCATTTGAAGACAAAAAAATTATCTTCAACAGATTGATGAATGCCTTTGTTACCATTCAAAATGATGTTAATGCCTTTATTGATTCCACTAAAGCTCCAACCAATGGTGGTAAATTACCAAACCCAGGTATCAAGCAAGCTTTAGAAAAGAAAGAAGGTTTATTCAGAAAGCATATGATGGGTAAGAGAGTCAATTATGCTGCTAGATCTGTTATTTCTCCAGATCCAAATATCGAAACCCACGAAATCGGTGTTCCTCCAGTATTTGCCAAGAAGTTAACATATCCTGAACCTGTTACTAATTACAACATTGCCAGCATGAGACAAGCTGTTATTAACGGTCCAGATGTCTGGCCAGGTGCTACTCAAATCCAAAATGAAGATGGTACTTTGGTTTCTTTGGTAAGTATGTCTTTAGAACAAAGAAAGGCTTTGGCTAATCAATTGTTGACTCCTTCTTCCACCAACAACCCTAACGTTCAAACTTTATCTAAAAAGGTTTATAGACATATTAATAATGATGATATTGTCATTATGAACAGACAACCTACTTTACATAAAGCTTCCATGATGGGTCACAAGGTCAGAGTTTTACCAACCGAAAAGACATTGAGATTGCATTATGCCAACACTGGTGCTTACAATGCCGATTTTGATGGTGATGAAATGAACATGCATTTCCCACAAAACGAAAATGCCAGAGCTGAAGCTTTACACTTAGCCAACACAAACAGTCAATATTTAACTCCAACTTCTGGTGCTCCAGTCAGAGGTTTGATTCAAGATCATATTTCTGCTGGTGTTTGGTTGACTAATAAGGATTCTTTCTTCAACAGAGAAAAGTACTACCAATATGTTTATAGTTGTATTAGACCAGAACATGGTCACACCTCTAGAGAAAGAATCATTACTTTACCACCTGCTGTTATCAAACCTGAACCTTTATGGACTGGTAAACAAATTATCTCTACTGTTATCCTAAACGTAGTTCCAAAGGATATGCCAGGTTTGAATTTGATTTCCAAAAATAAAATCAAAAACGAATATTGGGGTAAAGGATCCTTGGAAAATGATGTTATCTTCCATGATGGTGAATTAGTCTGTGGTATTTTAGATAAAAATCAATTCGGTGCTTCTAAATACGGTATTGTTCATTCCATTCATGAAATTTACGGTCCTGATTATGCAGGTAAGATTTTATCTGTTTTGGGTAGGTTATTCACTCATTACATCTCTACCAATGCTTTCACTTGTGGTATGGATGATTTGAGATTAACTGATGAAGGTAATGCTTGGAGAGCTGATATTTTGAAGGAAGCGGAAGATGTTGGTAGAAAGGCTGCTTGTGAAGTTACCAACCTACCAGAATCTGAAACTTCTAAGACTGATCCTGAATTATTGAAGAGATTACAAGAAATTACTAGAGATGATTCTAAATTAGCTATTTTAGATGCTATCTCCTCTTCCAAGAACAACGCCATTACCTCTAAAGTTGTTTCTACTTGTGTTCCAGACGGTACTATGAAGAGATTCCCTTACAACTCTATGCAAGCTATGGCTTTGTCCGGTGCTAAAGGTTCCGGTGTTAATGTTTCTCAAATTATGTGTTTGTTAGGTCAACAAGCTTTAGAAGGTAGAAGAGTACCTGTTATGGTTTCTGGTAAGACTTTACCATCTTTCAAACCATATGAAACTGAAGCTATGGCTGGTGGTTACATTAGAGGTAGATTCTACTCTGGTATTAAGCCACAAGAATATTACTTCCATTGTATGGCTGGTAGAGAAGGTTTAATTGATACTGCCGTTAAGACTTCTAGATCTGGTTACTTACAAAGATGTTTGACCAAGCAATTAGAAGGTGTTCACATTGCTTATGACAACACTGTTAGAGATGCTGATGGTACTTTGATTCAATTCTTATACGGTGGTGATGCTATTGATATTACTAGAGAATCTCATTTAACTGAATTTGAATTCTGTATGGATAACTACAATGCCTTTATCAAGAAATATAACCCAGCTGCATTACTAAACAATTTAGACATTGAATCTGCTTCCAAATATGCTAAGAGAGTCAACAAGGCTAGATTAAAACAAAAAGATATTACTTTCAATCAACAATCCATTAAGCATGACCCTGTTTTGTCTAAGTTTAACCCATCCAAGTATTTGGGTGCCACTTCTGAAAAGTTCCAAGATATGTTAGATAACTTTGTTGACAACAACGGTGCTTTGTTCAAAAAGGCTAAGAAGATTAATGGATTGACTGAAAAGAAGTTTAAGGCTTTGATGCAATTGAAATATATGAGATCTTTGATTCACCCTGGTGAAGCTGTTGGTATTATTGCCGCTCAATCTGTTGGTGAACCATCTACTCAAATGACCTTGAATACTTTCCATTTTGCTGGTCACGGTGCCGCCAATGTCACATTAGGTATTCCTAGATTAAGAGAAATTGTTATGACTGCTTCTGCCAACATTATGACTCCTCAAATGACTTTACCAATATTACCTGACGTTACTGATGAACAAGCTGAAGCTTACTGTAAGTCTGTTGCTAAGATCATGTTATCTGAAGTTTTGGATAACGTTGAAGTTGTTGAAATGATTGGTAAGAGTAAATCTACCACTACTGTTTCTAGATCTTACAATATAAAGATGAACTTCTTTGATGAAGAAGATTATGATGATGAATATGATATTAAGAAGAATCAATTAGAAGAAGTCATCCAACAAAAGTTCATTGCTTTATTGGAAGCCGCTATCGTTAAGGAAATTAGAAAACAAAGACAACATGCTTCAAGTCCGGATGACTTGAATGTTGCTGTTCCAAAGTCTCAATCTGCTTTAGGTGTGTCTGCTGCCACCTCTGCTGTCAACTTAGACGGTGATGAAGATGCTGATGAAGAAGAATTAGGTAAGAAAAAGTCCAAGGCTGCTTCTAACTACGACGATCCTGATGAAGATGAATTAGATACTATGAGAAACGCTGAAAAATCAGATGCTGAAGATGAATCTAGCTCTGATGACGAAGCTAATGATTCTGATTCTGATATCGATATGGATGCTAAGGCTAAATCATTTGAAGCTGTCAATGCTGATGATGATATGTCTCAATTACAACTAGACAGACAAGCTTCTGTTATTACCTCTTCAAGATACGTTACTTCATACAACTTTGATGATTCTGAAGGTAAATGGTGTGAATTCAAGATCGAACTATCTGCTGACACCGAAAAGTTATTAATGGTTAACATTGTTGAAGAAATTTGTAAGAAATGTGTTATCAGGGAAATTCCAAACATCGGTAGATGTGTCTTCCCAAGAAACCAAGATTCAAATAAGACAAGAACCTTAACCACTGAAGGTGTCAATTTCCCAGCTATGTGGGAACATGAAGCCTTCATTGATGTCAATGGAATTTTATCCAATGATGTTGCTCAAGTTTTGAAGACATACGGTGTTGAAGCCGCCAGAAATACTATTGTTAATGAAATCAATAACGTTTTCAGTACATATGCAATTAGTGTTTCTTTCAGACATTTAGATTTGATTGCTGATTTGATGACCAGACAAGGTACTTACTTAGCTTTCAACAGACAAGGTATGGAAACTTCTACTTCCTCTTTGATGAAGATGTCTTATGAAACCACTTGTGGTTTCTTGACTAAAGCTGTTTTGGATTCTGATGTCGAAGAATTGAAATCTCCAAGTTCTAGAATTGTTATGGGTAAACTTTCTAATGTTGGGACTGGTTTATTCGATATCATGGCCAAATAATTTATATAGATTAATTTGTTTTTATTAAATAACATAAAAATTATTGCAAAATTCAATTATTATTTTCTTTTCATTCTAAAAATTTATACATTGTTGATATATAATAAGTTATTAACACGAAACAGGTCTTTCAAATTTTGTTTTTTAAAGCATCTATTCAATTTGGAAAGTTGGCTTTAATTTTTTGATCAATAACCAATCTGTCTTTGGAACCTTGTCTCTGAACAATGGATCCTTCAAAGTATCAATACTCTTTCTGGTGATGTGAGAATATAATACATCCTTTTCATCAACATGCTTACCCCAAATAGGTTGTGGAGAAGAAGGATCATCTAATCTCATGGCAACACCTGCATTGGTTTGACCCTTCTTGACTTCAGTAACGGATTCATGGTTTATTTCTAATGAAGCAACCTTACCTAACACGAAAACGTTCTTTTGCTTGGTTTCAGGATCAAGTCTGACAGCACATATAGGAGTACCAATCTTTAAGGTACCTTCAGCAACGTCAACACCAATGATCATAGGACGTCTCTTATTAATGATTTGAATGGTATTCAATACACATGGGTATACAACTTGGGTAGCATATTCAGCTCTCTTTTCATCATTTAGTTTTTCTTGGTAAGCAGTGAAAGCATCGAACAAGTGATAAATAACTTCAGCATTGAAAATCTTAACACCTTGTTCTTCAGCATATTGTTCAGCTTCTTTGTCAACTTTAACATCAAAACATAACATAACGGCAAATTCTGGAGCTTTTTCTAACATGGTAGCACACTTCATGACATCTCTCTTGTAAACTGGACCTAAACCAACAGCTAAAACAGGAATCTTCATATCTTTTAAGAAATCTAACAAGGCTTCCAAAGAACCTAAAGTAGAAGCTTGAACAACAACACCCTTTCCTGTTTTGTCTACTGAGTCTAATAAGTTAGTAATATCATCCATAACTTCATCCATCATTTCTTCTTCATCGTCATCTGGACCAACAACCAATAATCTAGAACCGGAAACAGCCTTTTCTAAGTCATTGGCAGCAATCTTAACACCTAAAGCAGCAGTGACTTCCTTATGATGAACATATTCACCCTTGATTCTCATTTCCTTTAGTGGTTGAGGAGTCAATAAGGCTCTAATGTTAGTGACAATAGGACCATTCAAACCACAAATAACAATTTTATCACCTTCTCTCAACTTACCGTTAGATAAGATGACATCAATAGTTGTTCCTAAACCTTCAACAACTTTAACTTCCAAAACGGTAGCTTCAATAGTGTCAGATAAGTATTTCAATTGCTTGGACATTCTCTTTTGGGTTAATTCTAAAACTAACCATAATAAATCAGGAACACCTTCACCAGTAACAGCAGAGGTAGGAACAATAGAAACGTACTTGGATATGTTTTTATTGTTGAAGTATAATTCAGAGTTCAAACCTTGTTCGGATAATTGCAATTTGATCTTATCTAATCTGGTATCAAATTCATTCTTAACAGCCTTGGTTTGTCTCTTTAAGGAATCTCTGAAAGAATCATTTGGAACAGATTCCCAACCGAATAATCTATCAATTTTATTTAAAGCAACAACAAATGGAGCCTTTCTGTCTCTTAATAATTTGATAGATTCAATAGTTTGTTGTTCTAACCCGTGCATAATATCAATAACCAAAATAGCAATGTTACATAAAGAGGAACCTCTGGATCTCAAATTGGTGAAGGACTCGTGACCTGGAGTATCAATAATCAATAAACCTGGAACATCCAAAATAACTTCTTGGTATTTTTTCATGACTTCAGTCTTCTTTTCAATAGCAGAGCCTGGGAAGTAGGTAGCACCAATTTGTTGGGTAATACCACCAGCTTCACCACCTTGAACATTGGTTTGTCTGATCTTATCTAACAATTTGGTTTTACCAGTATCGACATGACCCAAAATAACACAAATAGGAGATCTTAAGTCGTAAGCCTTTTTGTTGACAATAGCAGTCTTGGTAACTGGAGCTACAATTTCTTCAATGACTTCAGGTTCAGCAACTTCTTCTTTTATTTCTTCAGGTTGAGTTTCTTCAACTAAAGTTTGCTCAACTTCTGGAGCAGCTTCAGCTTCATCATCATCAGACAATAAAGCTTCCCAATCATCAATGACAATTTCTTCTTCTTCCTTCTTCTTTTCAGCTTCTTCATCTTTCTTTTCAACCTTCTTCTTCTTACCATAAACAGGTTTCTTTTTCTTTTCAACATCAACATCCTTCTTCTTATCAAAGGCAGCAACCTTAATAAATCCAGATTGTAATAAAGCATTTCTCTTCATTTCCATGATTTTCTTTTCTTCCTTTTGTTTTTTAGTCAAATATTTACCTTCAGCCTTCAATTTTTCTTTCTTTAATCTTTGAGCTTCTTTCTTTTCTTCTGCTTTTTTAAGTTCATCTTCCTTGGCTTTTTCAGCTGCTAATTTAGCTTGTTCTTCTCTTTCAAGTTCTTCTTCCAATTGTTTTTGGTATTCAAGTTCTTGTTGCTTTTGAAGTTCCAATTGCTTTTTTAAAGCAGCTAAACCAGCTGGACCTTTTTTCTTCTTGGCAACTGTTGGTTTTGGAGCAGCTACCTTTGGTTCTTCTTTGACTTCTTCCTTTATTTCTTCTTTAACTTCTTGCTTAGGCTCCTTCTTAGCTGCGTTGTTATTCTTCTTAGCTGCGGCTTCTTTCTTCTTTTGCTTTTCTCTCTCCTTCTTTTCCCTTTCCTTCTCCTTCTTTGACTTCAAAACCGGCTTCTTAGTTTCTTCAGTTTTCTTCTTTTCAGCTGTTTTCTTCAAGGTGGACATGAAGTCATCTTCTTCAGCTTGTTCAACCTCAACATTGGTATCATTTTTGACTTCTGGTTCACTAGTCATGTACATATCGTCATCATCTTCCCAAGATGAATTTTTTTTATTATTCTTCTTAGCCATTATAGGTTAAATATGCGAATCTTGGTTTTGGTATATATTATTGGGCTGTCAGTAGATATTTCACTTGAAACTGAAAATAGAGATCTGTTCGCCACTCAAAAGGGAAAATTTTTTCTCTTTCCTCTTTCGGCATCTAGGTCACATGACTGCGCGGAGTTAACCTTTGCCAACAGCAAAAAAAAAAGAAACGTTTCTTTTTTTTCCGTTTTGAGCCGTATTTTAAAATTTTTACTTAGCTTTAGAGAGCTATAAACGTGCTAGTAGGATTTATTAAAAGACGTAGTATACGTTAAGCTATTTTTTAAAATAAGGAAGTTGAACATTAAAGACCAAACACACACATATACAAGAAAAAAAAAAATGACGACCAAAAGATCCTTGGATCTTACAGCTTTCAACACAAACGAATTAAAAGCATACAATTTCATACAATCTATAAACAAAAAGGCGAAAATCACCAAACACAGCGATGATCTATTTTATTCAATAACTACAAAGCTATATTTATCTTTAGCTCCTATGTACATCAACAATCCTGAAGAAGGAATCATAAATCAACACTTAAATCACAAGATTATGAAATACGACAACAACGTTAATGCAATCATCATAGGATTTAAGAATATCAAGATTCAAGAAGATCTACTAAAGCTAAACTTTGAATCGCCTTTCATTTTCTTATACTGCACTGTTGATTTCATTGTTTGGAATCCAAAAAGAAACGATACTATCAAGGGTTATCCATTTATTCAATCAGAATCTCACATTGGTTTCTTAATCCATGATTTATTCAACTGTTATATCAAACTACAAGACATTCCTGATACTTGGAAGTTCATCTACGACGAAGATTCAGATGACAGCACCAACATTGGATACTGGGTTGACGAAAATGAAGAACCTATCAACGGTAAAAAAATTGATATTAAAGTTAAACAACTAAAAACTAATGGAAAAATGGTATCTATCGAAGGGTCTTTGATTTTTGGTGATAATGCTAAGTCTAATAACAATGTTAACAACTTGACTATTGTTTCTAATAAAAAAATTGTATTTGATGATGAAGTCAGCAAAACTAACCAAGATGCTCATAAAGATTTGACCTTAAGCAAAATTGAAAACAATGACGGTAGTGAAGTCATATACGATGAATCCAAGTCTGAACAATCCAAAGACGACAATTCTTCTGATTCTGATAATTCAAGCGATTCTGATTCAAGCGAAGCTTCTGACTCTTCTGAATAAACTACATATATATTGAAGTTATAAAAATGGGGTTAAAAATGTTGTAAAGTCAACATCGAACAATTGTAATGCGTTCACATCTTCTTCCGTCCATATTTGTTGCATGGAATTATCTATTTCTTCCGCATTGCTGTCTAGTACCATTTGGTTGTACTTGTTATACCATATAGCTCCTACACTTTCTTGATTGTTGACGTTTTCATTCACAGTTCCTTCAACTTCAGTAGGCACATCTCCAATAACTGATGCTGGTTTTGGAGTAATAACTGCCTCCAGGTTATTCAATGAACAGCTATAAATGTTTCTAAAGATTGTTTCAAATTCTCTAAAATGAATGTGGGGTTGTTTATCATCTCCAAACATGTCAACATTGTAAAATCTTTCCACTATGCTGGTGAAACACTTCAATAAATCTTTTGCATTATATTCTAAATCCAATGGCAAACTTTCACCTAATAAAACCAAAGATATCATATGTGATAAGATATCATCATGACTGTAAATGCTTTGTTCTTCAACGCTTCTTAAATTCATAAAAGCTTCTAACTCCCTGTATCTATATAGCATTCCGTAAAATGTTATACCAATTTTATCAATCAAATCTCTTTGTACAGATAACGAGTGGAAATATGATAAATGATTTAAATCTATTTTTTTTGTAACTTTATTGTCAATGCCATGAATTATTAATTCCTTTGGCTGTAAAGAATTTTGCCATTTTTCTCTCATAACTATGGTTATTGCCAATGATGAGAATGTAAATCCAAAAAAGTAAGCAAAATCGATGTTTTGTAATGATCTGTCCGAAGTCAAATGTTTTAACATATGGATGGTCAACTTCAAGTCCATCAAAGGCTCTAAAACAGAGTAATCAAACATGTCAATATTATCAATCATTGAAATATTGCAATAATTGTTTAATGGAATGAATTCTAGGTTTTCAAATTCTTTTATTTTGGACAACATTCCATCAAAGTCAGGCACGCCATAAGGCTCATAAAAAGCATTAATGATTTTTCTTCCTAAAAAGATGAATCTTCTTAAAAGTCCATCTCTACCTCTTTCGGAATCGTTTAATTCCACAGCTTCTACTATTGGATCATATGGAATTATCAAAGCACAACCAGCTTCCAAAGCATGCATTAAGTCAAAGTACAAGGACCACATGTATAAATTTTTAATAGTCCATTCCGGCAAATTGCAGTCTTTACTAACGTAATTATGCACACCTTTATTTAATCCTACTTTCAAACACGTTGATGCTATGTGTTCAGATATCACTTTAAAATTAAACCCAAAGTCAGACATAGTCAAGTCAATATGTCTTTGTAAATAGCACAGAATAGAGAATTGCAACTTTGTGAATGACCAAATAAAACCAGAACTTAAACCATTTAAGTAAATTTCCATTAATCTAAACAAATCATCTTCACTTTCTGTAATATTCTTTCCCATTACTATTCTATAAATCTGCAATACAATAGCAACATTAAAGAAATTATCTGTTTGATTTAACTTAATTTTCTTTATGATTTCATCATTCTTTTTATTGGCTATTACCAAACCATCCTCATCAGCTTCTTGTTCTTCATTAGGAATATCTGACTTTTCAACTTCAAAATATTTTTCCAATGTATTCAATATCGAGACTCTATCAACAACTCTTACATGATTGTGAAGATTACTATTGAAAAAGGCCTTTATACACTCTCTCAATTCATTCATTGGTGGCAAGATAGCAACAATCCTATCCCATATGTTGCGATTATTTTCTTCATGATTATATGAGTTTAATAACAATTTTCTATCTTTTTTGATATTTCCAATCCCATAATCGTTTTGTTTGTTTCTCTTTTCGTGGGATTTTTCACGTAAATGATCAAACAACACCTTGTGCTTTTGGACTAACTTACTTTCTTCAAACCATGGTCGCACTGAGATTGCTGAGCAAGTGAAAACCGATTCATCATGAACACTATTCATGTCTAGTTTTCTTATTGGATTTTCAACCAATGTTTCATCATTTAAAGGAGTGTTGTAATACTTTTCTTTGAAGGATACAGATGGAGATATTTTCGGTATATCAAGGCTCTTGATATGTTCCAGACCTATCATGGCAGTTGGAACATTTGAACCAGGTGTCATGTTCTTCAATGGATGAATGGCATTTTCAGCAGGTCTTGGACTTTGCATAAACCCACCTTTGTTCTTTTGTAAAATGTTTTCTGAGAAATCAGGAGACAAAGACGCTTGTGGCTTTAGAATGTGATTAATCTCTATTGGAGAATATTTCTTTTCGGCATACATTGAGTTGGTCAGCTGCAAATTGTTCAATCTTGGCAAATTATTTGTAGTATTAGGTGATCCTGCAATAAATGGAGCTGTTCTCATATTTCCAAAAATACCAGTGTTTTTGTTTGCTATTGATGATAAAGCTAAGTTTCCCTGCTGCTGATTGTTTTTAGGCAAAAATCCTTGGTTCATGTATGGAACTGTGAGGTTTGCCATCATTGGGCCAATATTGGGTGAGGTATAATTGTTCATTTTGGCAGTGATAGGTTTATTGTAGCCAAAGTTTGGTGTTAAACCATTATTTTTTACATCATCTGCTACTATATCCGCCAAATCCTTCAAAGGATTGTTATTTTTGGCTTTATTACTCAAAGCAATGCCGTTTGGATGAGTGTCTGGGGAAAATGTTGCCATGTTATTGCCACTTCCAGCTAAATTGGTGGTATTATGATGAATGTTGCTGATTCCTGGTAATCCATTAGGAGTTAAATTATTCACAGTACTTCTATTATCCAATGTGACATTGGAATTGAAAGGTGTAAATGACATTGTTTGCTTGATAGAATTTATGTAATTCGGCACAATTTGGTTGTGTTGATATTCAGTGGTTAATTGTGACTCATAAATATTGCTCAAACTCTTGCCTGGTGTATCTAACGGCTCAATATTCTGGTCCACAATATTTGTTGTTAGAGTGCTCGTCTTTTTGTCTGACAACGGCTTCCTTCTATTGTAAGGCCTCTTGTTGCTTGGTTTCTTTGGAGGAGGTGCAATTTTTTCAAAGTATTCACATTGAATGTTCTTTGATATACACCTTTTGCACGCTTGTTTCTGGTCATCATTGACACTATAATTCAATGAATTGATGATATCAGAGTCAGTTTCTTCTTCACATTTCACTCTCTTGTTCTTACACGACTTACAAGAAACAATTTGTCTATGTCTCTTTCTTTTACCTTGAGAGGCAGGTATTTCAGTATTTTCCATCAATCAAAAAAATATGCTATCCACTATGGTATAAGCAGAGCAAAATATTCGGTGTAATTAGTCGTTTTTTTTTGGGTGTTTGATTCTTTGTTGTATATATATAAAAGTCCAATAAGCCGTAAATGCGTCATATAGGATTTTAATTTCAATATTTAACGTATTTTGATTTTTTTTTTTGTTCGCACCTGTGGTAAAGAGCGAAATTAGCAACAAAATCGGAGTAAAGAAGGCTCTAAAATTCACATAGAAAAATAAGGAAATCTTAAAGCCGAAAAGCAAGAAATAAGCATAATTTTGAACCGGGGTTTAATGTAGTTCTATATAAATGGTAGCGGGTTTGAATTATATAACTAATTTGCTCTTTAATAGATCAGTAACAGCTTCAATGGCGTTGTTTACTTCAGACAACTTCATACCGTTACCTTGGACGATATTACCTTTACCACCAGTCTTACCACCAATGAATTCACTGGACTTGGCAGTGACGTCTTGAGGCTTAACAGTTTCTAGCAAGGAATCAGGAACATAACAAGCATGGCCTAATTTGTTTTCTTCGTTACCAGTTATTAAGTACAATACCTTGTCTTGTTTGTTTTTTTTCAAAACAGTTATGGCTTCGGTTATGGCTTTACTGTTGGTACCAATGTTGACATGGGCAGCTAAGAACTTGGAGTCTTCGTTTTCGCTAAAGTGTTTGGCAACCAAGTCCAAAACAATCTTGGTATCTTCTTTGGCCTTCTTCTTTAATTCATCCTTCATTACCTTTTCAATCTTGTTGAACTTGGCAACTAAGTTTTGTTTATCAATGGTGGAGATTTGTAAAGTCTTCAAAGCAACACCTAATTCCTTCAATACTTTTTCTTTGGCAGCAGAAGTTTCCATCTTACCAGCAGATTCCAATTTAGAATCGTAATCAGCAGCAACTCTTTGAACTTCAACAGCTTCAGAACCAGAAACAGCAACAATTCTTCTGATACCCTTGGCAATACCTGATTCTTCAATGATAACAAATTGTTTGATATCACCAGTCTTAGCAACATGGGTACCACCACAGAATTCAACAGAGTAATTCTTCCATTCATCAGATTCAGGATTGGCAATTAAGTCTTCAACAGGTCTACCAACAGAAACAACTCTGACTGGATCTGGGTAAGTTTCACCAAATACGGCTCTAACGGAGGAAATCTTAGAGGCTAATTCTAATGGAACTTCTTTATAGTAAACAGGGATGTTTTCTTTGATTTGTTTGTTAACAATGTCTTCAACCTTAATTAATTCTTCTAAAGACAAAGCCTTCTTGTTAGAGAAATCAAATCTCAATTTTTCTTGAGATACTAAAGAACCCTTTTGGTCAACTTCATTACCTAATGTTTCCATCAAAGCAAAGTTTAACATATGGGTACCAGTATGGTTGTTTCTTAATGGGAATCTTCTCAATTCATCATAAGAGGAAATAACTTCACTACCAACCTTTAATGTACCTTCAACTAACTCACCGGTATGTAAAACGTAACCACCATAAACTTGAACATTAGTGACGTTAAATTCAAGTTCACCATCAATTACCAACTTACCAGTATCGTATTCTTGACCACCTTGTTCAGCATAGAATGGGGTCTTGTCTAAAATAACACCAAATTGTTTACCAGTTTGGCTGATTTCGTTGGCAAATGATTCACCATCGTAAATAGCTAAGACCTTTGATTGAACATCTTCTAAACCATATTTGAAAGAATCATTGGTCTTTGGTAAGTTCAAAACAGTAGAAGCTTCAGAAATAGCATGAACATCTAACTTCAAGACAGAAGTACCTTTGTTTTTACCTCCTCTCTTGGAAGCTTCATAAGATTCTTTCTTAGCAATTTCAAAACCTTCTTCATCAATCTTCAAGCCTTTTTCTTCAGCCATTAATCTTGTCAAATCAACAGGGAAACCAAAAGTATCATATAATCTCCAAACTTCTTTACCATTCAAGGTTTTTTCAGCAGATTCTTCAGCAACCTTGGCATAAGATTCAAATAATTTTTCACCTCTGTCTAAAGTTTTAGCAAAAGAAGCTTCTTCTTCGTTTAAGATTTCAAATAAGTAAGCAGTGTCTTTTTCAACTTCTGGGAAAATATCCTTAACTTGGTCAATTAAAGTAGGAGCCAACTTAGAAAAGAAAGAACCAATTTCATAGTTCATGTACTTTCTGACATATCTGGCACCTCTTCTTAAAATTCTTCTTAAAACATAACCTCTACCATCGTTGTTTGGAACACCACCATCAGCCAAGGCAAATACTAAAGTTCTGACGTGATCAGCTAAGACTCTGTAAGCGGTATCAATACCATCAACGTCTTCAGCACCAAACTTACCGGTGTATGGTCTACAGCCAGTGATTTCTTGAATCTTTTCAAATAATGGAATGAAAACATCGGTATCGTAATTGGATCTGACATCTTGTAAAACAGAAACTAATCTTTCAAAACCCATACCGGTATCAACGTGCTTGGCTGGTAATGGCTTCAATTCACCATTTGATTCTCTGTTATATTGAATGAAAACATTGTTCCAAATTTCCAATACATCAGGATCATCTTCGTTGACTAAACTAGAAGCGTTTCTGTTAAGTTTTAAACCTAATCTATCGTAGTGAACTTCGGAACATGGACCACAAGGACCTTGGTCACCCATTTCCCAGAAGTTATCCTTGGCATTACCTGGAAGAATATGATCTTCAGGAACACCAACATCCTTCCATATTTGCTTAGCTTCCAAATCTGGTTCTAAACCATTCTTCAAATCACCTTCAAAGTAAGTGACGTAAAGACATTCTTTTGGAATTCCATAAACTTTGGTTAATAATTCCCAAGAAAAGGTGATGGCTTCTTTTTTGAAATAATCACCAAAAGACCAATTACCCAACATTTCAAAGAAAGTGTGGTGATAAGAATCCTTACCAACATCTTCCAAATCGTTATGTTTACCACCAGCTCTGATACACTTTTGAGAGTTAACGGCTCTTTTCAAATTGTAGAATAATTCATTAGAAGGATCAACGGTACCCAAAAAGATGGATTTATATTGATTCATACCAGCATTGGCGAACAATAAAGTTGGATCATCAAATGGAATGACTGGTGAGGATTTAACATAGGTATGGTTGTGTTTTTCTTTAAAGTAATCTAAAAAGGTTGTTCTTACTTTAGAAGCTGTCCAATAAGACTTGTTACCAAAATTGATGTCAGACATTTTTACTGAGATATGATGTCTTTTATAGAAGTGCAATGAGTTTAGTCTAAACACTTTGAATGGTATGTTTATATGGTATATGCTCGAACATTGAACAGTTATTAAATTAAAAAAAATATTCAAGAAAAAAGAAACGAACATCTCAAGCATCAAGGAAATCTGTCTACTAGCAAAACGGCCACGAAAAATAACATATATAGAAGGAAAAATTTTCTTTCAAAACGGTTAGCGGGAGACGAAAAAGAACGGATGTGGGCTGTTTGTGTTGGTGGGGCAAAAGACAAATATACCAAAAAGGGACAACGACAAAAGGAGATAAGCAGGCACGTGATTTGTAAATATTTGGAGGCTTTTGCACGTGACAAGCACGTGACACGGTAATATTTTGTCAATGTTTTTCTAGTTGATTGCACGTGACAGGCACGTGCTTTGCAACCATAGCAATATTCCACAAACGCATATCACTTAATCAATTGATACACTAAGCAGCCTCAAGTACAGTGAATAGCATGGATTCGTGAGTATTCACACAGCAATCTGATCCTCATAAAAGATCCACCTCTAAAGCACTCTGCTACACCAAAAAAAAAAAAAATCACAGCTTAAATATGTCCAGTCAGACACATAGGCGGCTTCAGAAAGAGCTTCTTCAAATTATAAAACAGGAGTCACCACCAAGGGGTATTTTTTTGTTTCCAAAAGACCCTATGGATTTATTTGTTTGGGATGCCCTTATAGAAGGCCCATCTAACTCCGTATATGCAGATCTTAAATTTAAACTTGAAGTATCTATTTCAAAGGATTACCCATTCAAGCTGCCCAATGTCATTTTTGTCACCAAGACTTTTCATCCAAATGTTGATAATGTCGGCAATATCTGTTTGGATATTTTAAAAGAAAACTGGTCCGCTGTTTACAACATCACGCAAATAATGATTTCTTTACAGGTTCTATTAGAGCATCCTAATAATGAGTCTCCTTTGAATGTGGAGGCTGCAAATTTATGGGATGATAAAGTAAAGTATCAAAATAAGGTTAAAGAATGGTACAATTATGAAGATGAGGTAAAGGAAGACGAACTGTTCAGTTCTGAGGATGATTTTTCAGATCATAGCTATATATAAAGAAAAAAAAAAACTTTGGTTTTTAAAAAGTATAGTGACCTGGTTTGATGAATTGTTCAAATTCTGGGTCATCGTTTAAGAACCACTTTTTGATAACTTCATCAACTTCTTCGTTCAACGAGAAATCATTGCTATTTTTGATAGTATTGAAGGCTTCTTGAGATGGTTTTGAATAATTTCCAGCATTTTTATCAACGGACACTGAGTATTTTCTTTTCTTACTATGGTATTCATTGGTTGCTGGTATTCCTACATTCTTTTCATTGAAGAATATATTCGGATTAGGCGTCTCAACCTTTGGTTCAGCTGTTTTTCTTAACCAGCTGGAAAAATCATCTACATCAACATTATATTGGTTATTCATCAACATGGATAGTATAACATTAGTATTCTCGGCAGCATTATGATTTTCATTTTCAATGTAATTAATTGGTTTAGTGTTTGAAAATGCATTACTGTTATTAATTGTTGGTAGCTCCTTTTTAAGCCTGGAGTTACGGAAATTGTCCATATCAAGGACAGAACTTGATTCCAAACTGCTTATTTCAGAGAAGTCATAGATGTGGAATTGTTTGATTCTTTCGGCATAATCATAAGACTTACTTAATCCACCTAAAATCTTATTGAAAAATTCTATTTTATTTTTAATATAGTCATTTAATTCATCATTATCAACCACATTTTTCATCTTCAACAATATATTAGAAGCAATGGAAACAGCAAACAATTGGTACAAATTAAATTTGTCGTGGAATTTACTAAAGTTTTCCAACATCATTTCCAACGAATCTATTGTGTTTCGAAGAACAACAATGTTTTCCTCAACGTGTGGTTTGTTAAAAGTCAACACCACAATATAGTAGTGGTACCAGAAATATGTTATTGTAGGGTCTGATGAAAAGCTAGGATCCATCAATGATTTCTTATCCCACTTCAAAAACCCAGGTAAAGACGATCTCCATAATTCAAGTTTCTCATTGAACTTGGCTAAATAATGCAATTTTTTAGCCTTTTCAATGTTATGTTCAATGAAAAACCCCTTTGTGAAAATTTCAACAATTCTTGACAAAATAATCAATTGTTTCAAAGGAACAGAAATGTTTTCTGGATATTGACTTTTGAATTTAAAATCTGTTGTTTGGTCATTTTCTTGCATTTCAATAGAGTCTGGAATTGTTGAATTAAAGCAAAACAATGTTGGATTTCTACCTAAAACCAAACAAATAAAATGATCAGTTAGGTAACATCCCCAATAAATTCTGGATCTGATTTCTATATCTTCTTGAGTTAAAACGTCATACCCGGGTATTCCACTTTGCAAGTGTTGCTGTTGATTATTATACAGTTTTAAATCAAACCAGGCAGATGGATCCAATTGAAAGGACATATCAAACCCCACTCTGTAAGCAATTCCCGACAGATAGAAACATTGGTTAAAATTACCATTTCCAAGCTCGTATAATGAAAGTGTTAGTAGTGTTTGTACCGTTGTAATTAATGACACAGAATTTGATTTGTCCTCAGGAAATACTCTGTTTTTTAGCACACCATTTTTAGCAGTATTAAAATATAGATCTGAATATTGTTTCAAATCATCAGAAACTCGAGAACCCAATGCTGCAACGGCATACACTAATTCTATAGAACAATAATTACTTTCTTTGTAATTACTCTTGTATTCGTTGAAAAATGAATACAAAAAAGACTCTCTGTGAATGAAAAGCGTCAGACCTGGATACAAGAACTGAAAGAAATTTTTAATAGATTTTATGATATTAACATTTTGTGAGGGATTCATCAAGTTTTGGTTGATGTCATGATTGGTTGTTAGACTTTCATGAGACAGACTTTCCTTTATATTCAATAAATTTTCAAGTTCTAATATTCTCTTTTTCAAATCATCAACCTCATTAGCTTTGACTCTCTTCTTTCTTAAATCCAATGAAGCTGTCTCACATTTAATCCCTTTGCTTATACATCTTCCACAAGGTTGTTGACGATCGCAACCAACTCTTTTTGATCTACAACTATTACAAGCTAAATTCTTGTTTTTAGATGAAACATGTGTATCATCAAGCTTCACCTTTTTGTATGTTGGCATTGGGAGAAGTTTCGGTTTATTTACTTCATGCGTTCCATTGTTATGGGCTGGTGCATATACGACATTTGATTCAATAGCGGATTGATCAATAATAATTTTAGCTCCGTCAAAGTTCCCCAATGGTAGATTGTTCATGTTATGGATCATGGTATTTCTGGTTAGTTTATATGGATATAATCATTATTAATTACTCATCATGACTGAAGTCAAGGAAATTATTCTCCGTTTCAATATTAGGCTCTTATTTTTTTTTTTGAACCTATATTGAATATATACACGTCCGTTTTAATTATAAAAATATGTGCTGGTTTTTTTTAGTGTGTCGGAGTTAAAAACACCAATAATGCTAATATGGGGTCACATGACTAACAATCTCTTATATAAACTACTGGTAATATATACACTGCTGATACAGAAACCATTGGTATGTAAACTGCGGAAATAGAAAAACTAGTGTGGCACACACTACAATTCATCCAATTCCAAGTCTTGGCTGAAGCTGATGCTGCTCATGGAAACTAAAACTTGGGCATTGTTCATCAAAGATTCATCAAATCTGTTTAATGAATTTATGTCAGTAGTCAATCTTTGATAGTGGACTCTCAAAACATCACCATAGTTATTTTTTCTGAAATCGTTTAATTTCGCCACATAATTATCTGTTTTATAAAACTTGTCCAGATCATTAGATTCTAAGTATTTCGTCCAATATTCTTCTGTTTTCCAGTACTTATCTACTAGGTCACTATCACTGTATTCTTCAAACCCTAATATATCGTCAGTACTGATTAATCTATCTAAAGCTCCAGCTTTTAGAATTTCAATCCACTTTTCATCAATTTGTTTTTCCAAGTCAAGGAACAACAATTCATTAACTTCTAGTGGTAAATTTACATCAACTAGCATAAACTTGGCAAATTTCATTTGTTGGCTGATCAAGTTTGTTGGTCTTATCCAATCGGCCCAATTGAAGTTGATTACAGTCACATCATATTCAGCAGGTAAAGCTTCCAAAATGTTGTTTTTAGACAATCCTGAGCTTTCTGTATTCCAAATAAAGTATTTGTTATTTTTATTGATTAAAATATCAGATAACTTTGATAGATCTTGTTTATTTTGAACAACTGATAAAACAGATAATTGATCAAAGGTATTAATTTCACCTTCTTCATTGTTTTTTTCTACATGAACCAACACTGATCTTGTCAATAAATCTCTAGTTTGGAAATTTTCCCATGCAGTAAAATCAGCATTCATATCTAAAGTCATTTCTAAAACATCATATTGAGGATCACAAGAAACGACCTTCAAACGTCTTCTTTCAGATGCAGGGATTCTTATTTGAGCATAACCAAAAGTTGACATTGTTGAAACCCTACAAATTTCTTCAGCTCCCTCATCATCAACTACAATTGACATACAGACATTACTCAAGTTGGTTTCAACTGTTGTTCTGGTACATCCTTTGATTGATTTAATCGGCTTTTGTACGTACAAATCAGCTAATATAACAGTATCAGATATGTTTTCGAGTTGGTGATTTTCCAACTTTTTATAAACTGGAACTTTGTTGATTTCAAATTGATTCGAATTATCAGTTATTAAATCTTGAAGGTTGTGTTTTTTCCCAAAAATTGTTTGTCTTGGGAAAAGAGTCAATTCAGTTGTAGGCATTAAAAGAATTTGCAAGTTTAAATACTTTTTTAAAGCCCTCAAATTTCTTACAATATCAATAAATTTGTTGCTTCTCTCTTCTATAGGATCAATTACCAATACCAAGTCTATTGGTTTACTCATTGAATCTTTTACAAAGTTTTTAGAATTTAAAAATATATCCAAATTCTCATCAGCTTCAATGTGTAATAAAACTTGATTTAAAGGATGTCTTGTTTGAACTGTTTCGGCTGTATAGTGTACACCTTGTTGGAAATTTTCTTTACCTTGTGATAACTCCCTGTGAGAAAAGAAAATCAAGTGAGAAACAATATCTTCAACAGTTTGCATTGGAATAATACTATTTTCATCAAAATTAAAAGCAATGTTTAAAGCAGTTACACATTGCAAAGTCTTGAAACTTTCAAATTTGATAAAATTGAACCATGACTGGGTGCTGATACTTTTAGTCACATTATATGAAGTTAAATCAACAAATCTACCATTCAAAACTACAAATCTTTGACTTTGAAGTTGTTTGTAAGATAAATCCAGTAGCCAGTTATTTAAATCAACAGTTTGTAGTAATGGCTTAAATGAGTTCTTTTTAGATGATTCATGTTTTTGAATGTAACTCAAAAAAACATCAGGTGCCTTGTATATTACTTCTTGTAGGTTTAACCATTGTTTGTTTGTTGGATCTGTTAACGTAACTAATCTGATTTTTACACCAAACAAGTTATTTTGCAGTAGAGTGTAGATGTTTTTCCATTCATTCACATTACTAAAATCAGCAACAAGAGTTATAGTATGAATAATTTCATATTCTGTGTCCTTTGTTATTTCAAATACATGGCCTAAATCTCTAAGCTCCAAAATGTAGTCATAATTGGTTCTAGTTACCATTGCATCACCAAAGTAATCGGGGGTTAAAGTCAAGTCTCTTTCTACAAAAGAAAAAGATTCAGAAAACAATACATCTCTTAATTTTAGATTATCATCATCAATGGATTCACCTCTATATTCCATATTTTGTAAAAATGTTTTTATAAACTGAATGTCTTTATTCATGACAGATGTAATATAGTAATTCCAAGTGTTTTCCCTGTATGGGAATATTTCACCATTGACAATTAATGCTTCATTTTCAGTAAAGTTCATATTTTCTAATAATTTAGCTATATTGGCTTGTAATTCTTCAGCTTTTGTCTCATATTTAGATTTGGCTGTTCTAACACTAGGATCTTTTAGCAAATTTGCCAATTTGATAGGACTCTTATAAACTTGAAGAATCTTGTTTAATAGTTTTAAATCATCAGTTAAAGGAATAAACCCAATTCTTTGAGGGAACCCATCTGATATAACAGTTATGACTCTTATAAAATCTCTTACCATAGAAGGATTGTTCATATCCAATAAGAATACAATATCGTTCCAATTTTCTTTTATTCCAGGAAACTCCTTTTCATGGGAAGATGACAAGAATTCACGAATATCAAACTTTAAATCCTTATATTGGAAGTCATTTTCCAAATCGTTGACAAATAACACAATGTCTGTATCCTTTTCTGTCTTTTGAAGATCAAACTTTCTTGGTTGATTGAACATGGACAATTTAGAATACATGACTTCATATTCCAACAGCAGCTTTTTAACCGATTCTAATGTAATTCGGCTACTTAACTGAGGGAATACTTTTAAAATACTGTTTTTCAATCCATTCATCATTTCAAATTCATATATTATGGCATCCAAAACACCCATTCTGGAAGCATGATTGTTTAAAATATTAATACCGTTCACATATAATCCTATATTATCATACGATATACCATTTTGCTTTAAAGTATTCAAATCTCTTTGAATGATGCTGTCTTTTTTAGCTAGTACATCCTCTTTGTTCAAATTGAAGTCCCTTGAAAGCTGTTGTTGGTAATCACTAAAAGGCAAGTCATTAGAGTTATTAAATAAAACATCTAGTGTTTCCCAAGGATCACTAACATGCTGTTCAATAGCCTTTAAGGTTAAAATAATATCAAGATTAGACAAAAATCCCTTTTGGTTGCTTCTTTGTTTATCTTTGAATTGAGTATCAGAAACAATATCAGTACCATTCAAACTTAAACCTTCAACATTATCATACTTTAATTCATACAAATCATTCATAAAGTTTTCTTTTGGATCAAAAAATGTAATATTAGAAGTATCATACCAAACTAAGTTGAATTTTCCTTCAGTTGCTTCCATTACAAACAACTCAAAAAACTCTTCGTTTAAGCTACAATGTAATTCAAGTAAAGGCTTATCATTGTTAATGTATTTGGCTTGATATAACCTTTCATTAACCTCATCTTCTTTTTCACCTAAATTTTTAATCAAATTTTCAACACTTCCTATAATAGGTTGTTTGCTATTTTCAACATTGTAATGTTCTGCATTTGGTACCAATTTATCACTTTTTAAGTAGTAAATTTCATCCAAATCAAAGCTTTCCCCATTTAAAATAAATTGTGGTTTTTGATAAGGAGATTTGTTTAATATCAACGGCATGTTCAGATCATAATAACTTTTATACACATTAGCCAGCATAGGTGACTTGTTATATAAATATTTGTAAACATTTGAATGTATACTAGAATCTTGTTCGACTTCTTGAAGCATCAACTCTTCAATAATACTGTTTACTATATCTTGTCTCTGTAAGAAAGACTCGTCACTGTTGATTACACTCAAAAGAGGATACATCTTTAAAAAAGAGTTCCATACCTTTAAAGAAGCAGCTTCTTCAGACACATCTAGAGAAAAAGACGAGCTGAAGATGCTTATCAAAAAAGCAATGTAGTACACAAATGATTTCAATAGCATTTTTGGTTAAGCTCTTTTTATATGAACCTTTATATTTGTTGAAATATCACCCTTTAAAAACAACAAGAATGTATATAGAAGTGAACAAAAAAAAACAACGTTACTTTTTTAAAAGTAGTTTAAACACGATATACTGAACAAATTGTAAAGTCACGTGAATGCAAATTTAAATCATGAAATATATCAATTAGATACCTTTTGAACTTGCTCAAGGAAAAATGGATCCGTAGCTTTTGTTATGAGATCTACAATTCCCTTCTGCAAATGCATCGTTATGGCATTGGCGTTGTTGAATGTGGTTACTAGCCAGCTGAAATCTTGTTGGCTATCATCTGAATTATCAATTTTTTGCAGAACCATTAGTTTCTCTACTGCTGTGTATACCTTATCTAGTTGTTTACTTACAAGAAATATGTGCTTCAAAAGTTCTTTTAAAGATTCAATTTTCTGAATATTCACATGGATTTCTGTCTTCAGATTTGCCGCTAATAGTTGGTATTCCTTGTGCTTGTTTTCATCAATATTTTTAAATTTCAATTGGCTTGATAATCTAAACAATCTTGAGTCTAAGTTCTCTGGATAATTGAAAATTTTTGTCATGCAAAAATTCTCATAGCTATTCATTATTTCATCCACCAAGCCCTCCATTTTCACTTCTAGTGTATTGATGCTCGTTTTCACTACATCTTCATCTATTTTTATACTGTTTATAGCATGATCCCTCATGATTTGTGTGCATTCATATAAAAATGTATTAACTATTGCTTTGAAATCATCTATGTGTTTCATGTATGGTAACATCACTTGCTGTGTGACAAGAGCTGTGTGCTGAAGTGTAGGTGCAGGCATATTTATCCAAGTTATATGGTATCCAGGTTTGATTGGTTGTTAAGATTTATGTTTGCTTATTACAAATAAACATCATATAGTTATGATACGCGTTATGAGGGAAGAGCGAAAAAAAAAAATAAGCAGAAAAGCGTACTTCAAGAAATCATTAAAATTTAAACAGCTAATTAAGGTTGTATATAGTCATCAAAGAAGATCGAATCTTTAGAGGTGTTTAAGATAAACATAAGCAGTGTTTTGTATGTATCAGCGTTTATCAATAACATTTTAAAAGAAATAATAAAAAAAGCAATAAAACGAGATCATTAAATAAAGTCCAGTATATATCTAACTTATAAATATTTGGCTAACAATTGTTCGACCAAGATGACGTATTCTTCAGCAGCTTGTTCCTTGGACATACCAGCTAACTTCTTCCAAGCGTCCCATTTGTATCTGTCTTTCAAAGCAAAAACACCTGGTCTGCTGGAGTCTGCTGGAATTTCACCAACAGTATGTTGCTTGAATAAGGCGTATAATTGCAATAATTCGTCTTGAGTTACCTTACCGTTTGGAATTTCTTTTACTTTTAAAACAGCTTCGTCAAAGTTCATTTTTTTTTTATGTATATGTTTGTTTGGTTTTGATGTGTTTTCAATCAATTTTATTTCAAGAATTTAACACTCCTTACTATAGAGTAATCTTGACAGCTAAGCCTATATATATTTAGTTTGGATTCGGGGGAAGGTAAAAAAAAAAAAAATGTAAGCGGAAAATTTGTTGATAAATTAGATATTTGGTAGCGCAACGTAACATCACGTGTTAATATCAAATGCAACACACCCTTATTTAAGTATGTTTTTGATATACTCCTTGTAGTACTGATAATGTTCCATACCTTTTTTGTTAGAGCAATTCTCTAATAAATATGTTAATACAGTGTAGCATTGGTTACGAATATTGGGATTGTCAGGGATAAAAAACGTAAACTGATCATTTGCTTTGCTGTTAACATTATTAAGGTATTGGTTCATGTCCGATACTAAAGAATATATGTTCAAAAAAGTATGGCATCCAGAATTATAAAGCTTTGCTGTTATAGGAGTATGACATATTTTAATCAAAGTGTTATCACTGTTATATGACAGATCAATCAATAGTTTGAGGTTTATGACATCTGAATTCACTGAATAATCGTTCAATGGATTTATCACATGGATTTCTAGCTTCTTGACATCAACCAAGCATAAATAATGAGTTAACATAGCTTTGTGGCCTTGTTGTTTTTTTCTATCAATCATATAAATTATAGCATATTTCTTTTTGAAATGAATTTTTTTTTCTATTAAACAATTTTTGAAGTCTTCAAAATTATACAACTCTATAACAGTAGTACTCTCAACAGAC
>ERZ794946.133-NODE-133-length-38257-cov-4.835480_pt1 | contig 38257 bp, 38 predicted proteins | sample MGYA00433072_ERZ794946 | MGnify/ENA primary metagenome ERZ794946 (study PRJEB30137, sample SAMN04331413) | food metagenome | isolation source: Y3 must sample point D1 replicate A | place: Australia: South Australia | collected 2014 ...
TGTAGCCATTAAGGCTATCATGCACCATGTTAAACTTGATAGAAGCATAATCATAATGTGGAATGCCTCGACATAGGGGTGACCCTGGTCTTGACACACAGAAGTCCAGGGAGGTCACGAAAACAGAAAATGAGGGACGAAGCATTTGCTGTTGCTGAGATGTGCATATCGAGCTCGCGTACAAGTTGCACGAAGCAGCGAAGCATAAGACGAGCACAGGTTTGCACATCGTTACTCGAGACTACCGAGGTGTTTTGGAGCAAGATGATGAAGGGGCATGCAGCCATGCACGCGATATGTCAAGATTGCTTCTTATATTCCTTCAGCTCCTTCTGAAACTGGTCTTTCAGTCTCAAGTACGTCTCGTCTTGTTTGATGTCCTCCAATATGTCCTTGAATATGCGGCTGGACTCTTCCTTTTCCGCCTTATCCGAGTGATGCTCGCTAGTTGGCAGGACGTCGTGATCCTTGTCGTACTTTCTCCCGCCCTTGTGATTTGCGTATCGCTTCGCTCGTGTAAATCCCATCTGGATGAACTTGCGCGTCATGTCCATGCCTACAAAGTCCTCCTCTTCTCCAAAGTGGTCGAATTCGGATCGCAGTAGAGCGGACGACTGGCGTGCAATGTCTGGTGTTCGGAAGCGCCATAGAGGAAGAAGGTAGGACTTGTAAGGCTCGAATGTCAAGACGCCCATCTCTCCACGTCCTATTCGGTATTCCATTCGTTGAGCGTGTGTCGTCTGAGGCCTTGAGCCAGTTGGGGGTTCCAGCTTGGTTGTTGCTACAGGAGCTCGACGAGGCATTGTCAATTAGTAGATGGGATCGCTAGTGATGGTGTAGAGCCCTCGGATGGGATCGATGACGACTTGGTGTAGATGCACACGATTGGGAGCACAACCGTTGAGTGCGCGTCAATAGGACTATGAAAAACCAAAAACACCACTTGGCGGCTTCATTTGCAACGCAGGAACAAAAGTAAAGGCAGTATCTGTTCGCCTCGCTAGGAATGGAAGTGACTTGCCGTGTTCGACTAGAGGAACAAAAAGATTATCATGATTGAGGTCGTACTGGGGCTCGAACCCACTGAGAGGTGTTAGAAGATTGCTTGACTGACTGGGCTGAAGGTCGAAACTTACGGACTCGAGAATTTTTGAGTTGTCAAAATCTCGCGTGCTAACCGCTACACTATACAACCGAGTTGATGAGCAGCTCTTCGCTATGTAGCTCTATATCCATAGCTGATTGGCAACCCTAGGTGCTAGATCGCTGCATCAATGTACGCGGTCATGATGATAGCAGTATGAGAACACGAGACCAGCGCCGACTTTATTGATCGTCTGCACAGGCAAATCGTCCGTCCTTTTTCTCATGCTTCTTATTTTGCATTGCCTGCAACATCCCCCCGTCACCTATCTTATCCCATGCGATGCTAGTCTCAACAAAATGGCGTTCTAAAAGCGTCCTCACACATCCTGCGGGGCCAGGAGCAAAGCTCCGAGTCCGATCGAGTGCGATCTCAGTAACGCGCCGTAAGCTTTTTCATCTTTGGTGGGGCTACAAAGCTTCCAGATGCGTTCATCACGACAATAGTTGATCGCACAGGACATGACTTGTCCACGACAGACGAGAAGGCGACAAGAGATGAGCTGCTGCCTCCACCACCGTCAAACACAGATATTGTCCAAGAATCTCGGTGCCTGCAGCCTGCTCACTCGTCGAGCTCTGCTGCGATGCAGACACGTTCCAGCTCTTGCGCTAAAGGCGTTCTGCGACGTCATTGACATGCTCTAAAAGGTAAAGTCATAACATAGCCAGGCGGATTCCACCTCGCGACCGGTAGCCAGCGGTCTTTGAATCGCTCCGGTGTCCGACTCAAATATGAGGTAGGTCGCTGCACTGCTCTTCTCTCCAAATCTTCGTACCAAGGTCATTCTACATTGTTACTTGTTAGCACCTAACTTGCGCCAATTATGGTCAATTCAACACAGACTTCTGGCCCTTTGCAGGCATTGAGCGGTTATGTGGCTTCCTACGGCTGGGGCCCTCTTCTGTCCGTTTCGCGGAGCACTGTTCTTTCGCTCTTGTCGCGTATTGAAGCCGGTCACCTAAGAGTAGCAGACGTGGATGGCAAGGTTACAACCTATGGAGAGAAACGAGCCGTCAATGGCACTACTGAGAAGAGCGTGCATTCGCTGCCCAATGTAGAGTTGACTGTGCACAAAGATGTCTTTTGGGTGCGCATGTTGCTCTTTGCAGATATGGTATACATCAAGACACCGCTCCTATCGAGTTTCTTGCGCTGATGGAAGAGTAGGGTTTCGCAGAGAGCTACATGCTCGGAGAAGTGTCTTGCTCTGACCTGACCGAGTTCTTCCGGGTTCGAATGCAGACTTTCAATGCTTGAAACATGCTCTAACACTTGATAGCTCTTCATTGTCAATCGCAACTACCTCTCGAACGGGTCTACCCTCACGTCGAACCTTTCAGCGAAGCTCTCTTATTTGCTTCGCAAGACGAACACCCTTACGACCGCTCGCCTCAACATCGCCGCGCATTACGACATCTCCAATGACATGTTCGCCGCATTCCTTTCTCCCGACATGACTTATTCCTGCCCCATCTGGCTGCCCAAGTCGGACCCTCGTTCCAAAAAAGAAACATTAGAGCAAGCTCAAATGCGCAAGCTGAGACGCTTCATTGACAACGCAAAGATCAAGCAAGAAGATCATGTCTTGGAAATTGGCACCGGCTGGGGCAGCTTCGCGATTTTGGCCGTACGAGAGACCGGCTGTCGCGTCACTAGCTTGACCTTATCTACAGAGCAGAAAGATTTGGCAGAGAAGAGAATTGCAGAGGCTGGCTTCACTGACCGCATTGAAGTTCTCCTTTGCGACTATCGCGCGCTGCCGACTCCGAGAGACGGGAAGTTATATGACAAAGTGGTCAGCATTGAAATGCTGGAAGCCGTGGGCAAGGAGTATCTGAACACATATTTCCAGTGCGTGGACAAACTTCTGAAACCCGAAGGTGGTGTCGCTGTCTTCCAATGCATTACGATGCCCGAAAGCGTAAGCAAAACCGCTCACCTGTGTGACACATTTGAACTTCCACTGACTCTGTTCAAGCGCTACGAGGCATATAGCAATTCTGACGATTTCATCCGCCGATACATATTCCCTGGTGGTCACCTTCCTACCGTTACTCAACTACTGGATTCTGTTAGAGCTGGTTCTTCTTGCAGACTTATCCCAGAATCCGTCGAGAACATTGGTCCTCATTATGCAAAGACCCTACGATTGTGGCGCGAAGAGTTTATGCAAAACTTTGACGAAAAGATCAAGCCCTCGTTATTGGAAGAGCACGAAGGCATGACCGAAAAAGACGTCGACCTCTTCCGCAGAAAGTGGGAGTATTACTTTGCTTACTGCGAGGCCGGCTTCGTCACCAAGACTCTAGGAGATGTTATCTTCACCATTGGAAGAGAAGGCGCAGTGGAGATGATGGAAGATGTGCCTCTTTAGTTGTATGCGGGAAACGAGCAAAACGATTCTTGACATATAACTGATAATGTATAGTATTGGGAAAGAAGAGCCGAGGTCGTGTAAAACAGGAGATACCCCGATTGTGCCACATAGATTCAAGCCAATCAATGTTTGTATGCTCGAACTGACAACCGTGGCAACGTTCCTACTGAGTTCCAACCTGTTTGCAGAGAAACAACCCAATTGTGTTCGCAGAGAAACAAACCGTCCCAATATGTGCTGCACTGTAGAACAAGGATAAGATCGCTATCATCCGGAGCTAGCAGCCGAGGGGCGTCAGAAGCGCAAAACCACACGCGCATGCAAATTTGTGCAACTTCTTCTTCAATCCAAACGATCGCAATTGGAAACGCCATTCAGCAAAGATTTGGAGATGGAGTCTTCTCCAGTGAAGATCAGCCTGCCACCAAGGCTTCCACGAATCCGTAAAGACGACTCTTTCAATGAATTGATTCAGAAGCTTGCCAAGTCAGTCGTTGTTCCAACGAAGTCGACCACGCTTACTCACAGCCGCCCAGATATTTTACCGATCTTGTAGAGAGACCCATCACGTTCGAGGAGTTTCGTACTACGCAAGACCATCTTTTGACCCCATTGGCTCGTCATCTTTTGCACGATGTACACCATCCTGCGCTGGTTGCAGCATTGCTGTAAGGTAAACACGCGTATGGAATAATTCCCGGCTGACATAGTGCTTCGATAGCGTTCTCAAGGGCCACTTCGTCACACTTGAAGCGGAGGAAGACCAAGGAATCTTTGCCGCTAGAGGGTTTGCTTGTGAAGCAGTTGCGACAAGATTTATCATTGGCCTGGCCGACAGGGAGATTATCGACTCGCTCCTTTACGAGCTACAAATTCCTGATGTATCAGATACCGAGACCCGAGCAGTAGACGAAAGTCAACCAGAGTTGCTATCGCCAGTTACTGAGCAGTCACCTCTTCTAGCACGCTCAAGTTTGCGTTCTCGTGGGAGCTATAGGAGCAGACTCACCATTCCAGAGACTTATGACGGCGCCGAAGACTCTTCTACCGCAACCGATTCCGAACTGGCCGAACAATTTGATGGCCTGAACGCCTTGGAAATTGCAGCTGTGTCCGGAGCAAAGAAGTTCCTTTGTCAGAAGCAAGTCCAAAGAATCATCAACGCCATCTGGACTGGAGATATCATGTTCTGGGCCAAACTTAGCGCTGACACGCAAAAGAAGGCCCAGATCTACCAGCGCAAGTCAATGGATCCGTTCTGTCGACTCCGCGTCCCCATCTATCTCAAGGCCTTTGAGGTTCTGTTCTTCGTAGCGTTCCTGGCGTTCTATTACGCTGTTCTCATGCAGCGTTCGTTCTATTCGGTGACCACAGCCGAGATATTTTTGTACATTTGGATCGCCTCTTTTGCCCACAATGGTGCGTTCCTGACGGTCACCTTCATCCCAAAAAAACGTACTGACATATTTGCAGAAATTGGAGAGTTCTGGGATGCAGGTACTACAACCTTCTACCTTGCAGATTTCTGGTCTCTCTGGGACCTGTTCGTGATAGGTATTGGAGTTGCATTCTTCATTACAAGTAAGTTTTATGCTTCTCCTTCTCTTCCAAGATACATACACCGTGGGTCAGATCTGTTCACAACTAACATTTCATCAGGAATGATTGGTCTCCACCAAGGAAACGACAGGATCATCGATACTTCTTTCGATATTCTAGCTCTCGAGGCATTGTTTCTAATTCCCAGAATTTGCTCACCTCTGCTATCTCTCAACCCGTACTTCGGTACACTGCTCCCATGTCTTACTGCTATGACGAAGGTATGTTCAAGGACGTCTGATGGTGCCAAAACAACCTCTAACTATTTACAAGGACTTTCTCAAATTCCTTTCGCTTGTGGCGATATTGTACTGTGGTTTCCTGTCAACTTTTTGTCTTCTTGGGCGAGGCCAGTTTACAAGTCGTCAAATGGCGCTGATCTTGACCAAAGTCTTCTTCGGTTCGTCATATCTGGGTTTCGACATCAGTGATAAAATTTCTCCCTACCTTGGTCTCCCACTCATGCTGGTTTTCATCACGTAAGTTTTATGCACTCGCTTACAACAACAGTCATCATGTCCATTCGCAAAGACTCCTTGCTAACAACCAACTCTAGCTTGACACAAATCCTTCTAATCACATCCCTCATCTCGATCCTTTCTAACAGTCTGTCTAACGTTCTCTCGCACGCCAGAGAAGAGTACCTGTATGTCTACTCTGTTTTCGTGCTCGAGGCGTCGACATCAAACAGGCTCACGTACTTTGTTCCTCCGTTGAATTTGTTTTCGCTGGCCCTCAGACCTCTGAGATTGTTCTTGTCTTCCGAGCAGTTGCGGTACAGTCGTATTGTTGTTCTCAAGATGACGCATCTGCCACACGTACTTTTGATCAAATTGTACGAGAATCTGCAAGCCGTCCGCAAAAAGAACACCACATTCGGCCTTGGATCTCCCCGAGGTATTGAAAAACCACCTGGTTGGAGACGATCTGTACTGAACAAGAGGCTCTCGACACGATACCCGCTATTGGCGCCAAATTCGAGACCGGACAATCCAGCCGTGGACCAATCGCAGGTTTCGCCGAGCACACAACCTTCGGCCCCTGCAGCTGCCATCGGCGACATAAAGGCCGTGCTCGATCAGCTCACTGTGCAGATTGAGCAGCTCAAGGCTGTTGTCGAAGACCAAGAGCGTCAGCTGCAGGCAAGCAACGAATGAGCCACTGCACAGCACCCGCGCGGTACCAGAGTTGCGACATAGCTAAAAGGAGCGCTTTGAGAGGGCAGTATGGACCTGGGCGTCAACATGACTTGCGTGATAGACCCGAACTGAATTCAGAAAGCACAATGTGTTGAAATAATGGGGCTCAGAGCACGGATTAGGGGGAACTGCCGATCCAACCATGGGACCGAGCCTGGGTTTGAGACGCGGGTTAGATAGTGGGTGGTTGATTGGCTCGAACCAGACCGTCGGGTCGATGGAGACGCTACTCGGTAGCCGCCATCCGCAGCCGAGAATCGAGAAATGCAAGTATTGACGGCAGTGCAAAAAGCATGAACGAAAATAATGACAATTTGAGCTATCAACGCTATCAACGCAGATTGACGGAGATCCAGGCGTCCCTAGAGAGAAATGTCAGGTGCATGTTTTGAATGCTCAGAGCTTGGCAGAAACCATGCCCTCGGGTCCATTGCCTCGAGGTGTTGGTCTCGATGCGGGATTTGAACAAAAGATCTTCTCACATTTAGATGTAGGTTGCGCCTACTTCTTCAAGTCCATAACCGCTTCTATCCTTTAGGTTTCACTGCACCGCCCCTGCCGTCAAAAAATAGTATGTGAAGACTTCTCGAAGCGCTCAATTGGTGATTTGATAGTCGACATCACATATCTAACCACACCGTACAGGATATATAACTAGTTCATCGCCCTCACAACTTTCACCATGCAACATCATTATCACTGGAGTATGGTTGAACCTAGCATCGGTCACGGTTCTGATCCCTATTACCATCCTGGATATCCATTAGAGGACCACCGTGTGTTCGAGTCTGGCCATTGGCGAAGCCCTGTCGAAACTGGTAAACACCACTGGACAGAATTACCCCAATCAGTACACGCTGGACCTGCATACCCGGAATTTCCTAGTCCATTGGCTTCTAGTCCTGGGTTGCACAGCTTTGGTCCGCCAATCTTGAAGCAAGAGCAAGACACAACATCAGACTGCAAATGGTCACCTACCCTAACGAACTCGAGTCTGATATCAAACACCTCATCACTCCCGATATTACCCTCAATGCCATTGGCGGATTGCACTGCACATGTGACTGGAGTCGAGAGTCCTGTGTTCTGGCCAGCATCCAACCAGTTTTACCACGTGCCTGATCACGCCAGCAATCAACTGTCACCCTTCTGGCACGACACCCGGGTAAAGACCGATGAGAGCATGTCCATGTCATGCTCTAACAGTAGGCCAGCGTCTTCCGAAGAGCACCGCAGGCGGCCCCAGCATCCAGAGGCCGAAGTGCAGGCATTGCTAGACAGACCTAAAAGAGTGAAGACAACAGCAGAGAATGCAAGATTTTACTGCAATGAATGCGACAAGGGATTCCAGCGTGTCTATAACCTGCGTAGCCACATGCTCAAGCATGAAGCTTCTCGGGAGAAGATTCAATGCAGCCAGGCTGGTTGCAACAAGAGTTTCGACAGGAAAACCGATCTTGGTCGCCACAACCGCAGCGTACATTTGCATCAACGAGATCACAAATGTGTTCTTTGTGGCAACTTGTTTGCACGCAAAGACACACTGGTCAGGTAAGTCTCGCTTAAGAAAATATCATTTCTTCACAGCCTGCTGACCAGATTTGGCAATACAGACACATCGAGGGCAGCTGCTCGAAACGAACAGGAGTGGACCGCAAGCGACCCAAGGATTCGTCGACACCAACAATGGTCGACGTGAACGCCGACGAGTGCTGATACCAATGACTCGCGCGGTTGAGTCTTGAGCAGAGCATTCTTTCTGGACGGTTTAGGGACATGGCAATTCGTTCAACCACGTCTAGCACACTAGCTGCAGGTGCCTAAGCGCGGACGTATGCACAGGTGATGAGAGCGCCAACGAATGCCGATCCTGACTCGCGTGTATATTGTGTTGATAATTGGGTGTGGATGTCTCTTTGATGAAATCGATACTGGCAAACCAATCAGCATGTCGCTCCCAACTTCGTAAGCGGAGACGTTGCGTGGAGATAGGCAAGTCGGCTTTGTTGAGCTGAGTGAGGTAGAAAAAGGGGAGGCGTGTAATTCAGGCACTGCCGGGCAGATCTGCAAGTAAAAGTCGATATTCCCGGTTGTTTTTTGTCTGAATTGCGTAAGATGATCAGGTCTTGGACACCAAAAATTATAGACTGAGGAATGAATCAAGGTGTCAGGAAAGAGTGACACTCTTCGGAAGTTTCATGATATGCACGGGACCATTGGGTGTAAACCCTGGAGCCGAGAGGACAGGGTCCAAACGTTGAGTGCTCGGCACCAGAGGGATTGACTTTCTGAACAGGCGGGGGTGATTTCTCACCGGATCAAAGTTTATTACTCTATTCAAACCACAGACCATAATCTACTATCGTGCACACTGCACACAGACGTGGAGCAGACAAGCCTACGGAACAGTTCCGCTTCAGTCTTCATGCTGTGAGTGGGGGCTTGCGACGAGGTTGGTGGATCCATCGCGCCGTTTCTCATTCAAAACCTGGATTCAGCTATGCAGGCTGATGAGATGCTGCACATGGATAGAGTAATCAAGGCGCAAAAGTGAGACCTGCATCTGTTTTCTTAGACCAAGACAGCCATCTGTTCATCTGTCCATCTCTCCACTCAGCTCTAGCACAGACAACTGTTCCAGCACAGAGAAGTGGATACTGTCGACTATCGACTGCCGGCGTCAAGTCTCTGGTGATCCATCGAGCCAAGTAGCGAGACTAGGCTGCTACACGGATCGGGAAGGCAGCAATCGCATGATCGTGCATTACAGCTTCCCACAAGCCGCGCCAGGTCGGGCACTACTCGACGGTTTCCCAATATCGAAGTTGCATAATCTGTAGCTCAATAGCGCAATTGCTTGATAGTTTTGTGATTAGAATCGCGTATTCGGCACATGACATAAGCCTTTGATGCGCAGTCCGGTCGTAAACTTATTGCATCTCTCACTTCGGTTATGCTATAGCTGAAGGTTGGATCTTGACTAGATAGACCGCATAAGCGAGGTTCGGACCAGACATGTGATGATCATGCGTATGCATATGCCTGATTAGACAAGAGGTTTGATACAAGTACATTTGGATTGTGCTACAGAAGAGGTACTGATGATTTTCAGAAAGATAGTCGTGGGTATTTGAAAGCAATCAGAAAAGTAGAATGAGCCAGGATCCATACTTGGATTGGGTTTAGCAGCCCAGGTCTCACAGGAAGTCACCGCTGCCGAAGTTGTTGAAAGGGTTTGGCGGACCACCAAAGCCCGAGGGACCTCCGGGACCAACGGGATCGTACCTGCTGCCTGGGGGTACTTGAGGATCATAGCCGTTTCCGCGACCTCTCGGATCGTGGAAGTCAGGTAGGGTTGGGTGCATACCGCCGCCGCCAAATCCGGGGTTGGAGCCACCGAATGGGTCTCGAGGGCCGAGGCCTTGAGGATATAGATCTCTGTCCCCGATATTACCAAAGCCAGGACGGCCGCCGCCCATGGGCCGAAGAGGTCTGTTCAGATCGTAAGGGTCTTCGAAACCGGGTGGAGGGAAGTCTCCGTATGGGTGTGGACGCGGCGGTTGTGCAAGAGGGTCGTGGAAGGGCTGGGGGCGAGCAGGAGGTTGATAATCGTCGCGAAGAGGGTCGTGGTGGGGAAGGTCGGGCTCTCTACCGGGCTGGCGAGGAGCGGCGGTTTCGCTAGAGGGTTGGCGAGTGGACTGAGAGGCAGATTCTTGATAGCCTTCTTTCTGGAGGGAGGGTATGAGTTTCTGCACAATGTTGATGCGCATGAGGGAGCCGTAGTCGGAAAGACGTCCGTTGGATATGAAGAGGTTGAAGAGGCCTCTAGCGTTGGGTTCGGACAAGGTGAAGGGAAGTGAGGCTTCAGAAGTGTAGTCGGCAACCTTGACATCCAGTGTTGCAGTCTTGTCATCTCCTAGACCCATGGCCATTACGACAGCTTTTGAGCCCATGCGGTTGATCTTGAGCAGGTACTCCATGGATGACTGGGTGTGGGCGTATCGGAAAGCGTAGTTGGGAGCGTTTGCGTTCCACGCGGTGGGCAGACGAGGGGGATGGTCTACAGTGATACGGTCGTCGTCGCCGAGGCCAATCAGGCGGAAGCCGACAGCCAGCATGGAAGCATGGCTTGCTAGAGCTACGGCATCGAAAGAAGTCTTGATGTGCGGTGCACCATCTTCAGGCAGCGTCGAAGCCATGACGCTGGCCAGCGAGTCTGCCGAGAGGACGTTGCCTACAAGCGTCATGTTGGTGAGTCTTTTGACAGCTATCGGTGATGTTTGCGACGTCTGGAGAAGAGGATGAGAGTGGTGGTAGCAAGCTGATGATGTGACGGGTTTACTACTCGTGGGTGATGGTCATGCAGAATAATAAATCGTGGAGGGGCCCAAGTCGATGACGATGATCGACAGCGGGACCAGCCGCTGCACTAGGCCGCGCAACATGGTTGGCTAGATGTAATCTCTCAAAGCAAAAGGCATCTTGACCGTGGGCCACACTTTCTCTATTCTCTGTCAAGGGGCTGCAGCATAGTGTTGGGCTGCCATCTACTTGTTTCGTGGAACGTGATGTTCAAGACTGCATCGAAAGCATAGGTTCCGGATGGTTCAAAGGTCATGTAAACAACCCCGCATGTTCGCTGTGTCTATTCGTAGGCAGTCGGGCTCTGGGTCCGCCAAGTCGGAGGACATGAAGATGATCAGCCCGTGCTCACAGGCAGAGGAGCAGACTCTCTTGATGCCTTGTCTTTGGCCCAACTTGTGTCGACGTGCACTCTCTCGGCGCCTTGTCTTTGGTCCAACTTGTGTCGACGTGCACTCTCTCGGCTCAGCTGGTCATGGTCTCATTTTAATGGCTGTTTGAGACGAAGACACGAGCCAGCCCGGAATGTCCGCTAACTCGTCCTTGGTGCCGTCGTCGTCGGACCTGCTGCTCCTCGTGCCCCGCCTGGCGCGCAACATGGTCCATCTGGCGCAACGCTTCCTGCCCGATCAGAACATGTCAGCTATGGCGCCTGACGCTACGCCATCGCAACTGCTCAACATGACGGCCTCGCTCATCCAGCAGCCTGTCACCTCGGCCGCCGCCCCTGCCGCTGCCGCTACCGCTTCGACCCAAGCCTCCTCGACTGGCTTCATGTCCTATCTTACTTTGCCCTGGGCAGACGGAATCAAGGGCTTCGGCGGCATGTTCGCCTACATCGGTTCTCGCTGGGCCCTGGCTACCTTTGCCATCGTGCGACCCACTCTCACCCATCTCATCTCCATGCGCTAAATCACTTGTTCCAGTCCATCTTTCTCAACCGCACCCATTTCTACGCTTCGTCTCGCCAGAACTTGAACCCCCGCTGGCATACCCGCCTACTGCTATACTCCGGTCCCGTCTTGCTTCTCTCGTACCACGTTTTGTGCATCCTCCAGACTCTCAAGTGCCAAACCTCTCCCGACTATCCCCTGTTGCGATATGGAGACCCCAACAAGAACCTGGCAATCAATTTTGGCGGAGATGGTGGCTTTGTGCACCACTTCAGCTCCAGTCTTTTGTTCTGGAAGTCCGATGCCGAATGCTGCCGCGCAATGAACATGTCTCTGCAGGACGACAAGTTCCTCGATGTCATGGGTTCCTTCTCGTTACTTTGGCCTCTGTTCCTGACTCTCTGCTTCAGTCAGTTTATCGAAACGCTAAACTGTGCTCTCCAGGGAAGACAACCTTTACCCGAGACCGGAATGACCACCTTTGAGCATTCTCTGGCCTTTGCCGAGTCGGAAGCCATGCTCACCAATGCTCTCGGCCTTAGTATATTTGGCCCAGCCGACTCGACCTCTCGCTCGAACGCCGACGTCTCTGATGCCTCGGATATTTCCTCTGTATTGTTGACCAAGTCTATGGTTCTGCAGCGTCTCAATGTTCCCTCAGAAGTCTTGCTCATCGCCCTCATTTCATGTCTGAGCCATATAAGCAGTGCCGTGCTTGCCATCACCGGCCGGAGACACCAGCTTCGCCTTGTCAATACGGCTATATGGGCTATGTGCTACATGACCGCCTTTTGTTGGAGCCTTGTCAATGCGCTTTCTAGCCCTCTTGGTCCGCATGATCTTGGTATTATCCGCTTTCCTACCGTGTGTATCATTGGTTTTATCCCTCATATGCTTATCATCCTGGGCATCATGGTTTGTTCACTCATCTATGGCGTGGCCTTGTTGCTAAACGCCCTGTCACTTCCGCCCCATGCGCCGCCAAATCCTTCCATCAAGGAGCGCTTCTCTATCGCTTTCAACAACATGCAAGCCAATGTCCAGTTCTCATCTGTTTCCTCAATGAGGCTGAGTTGGACCGAGGACTTTTACACGGTTCTGCTCAAGATAGGTTTCAATGTCCTCACGGCCGCAAGTGAGTCTGTGTTCCTCAACGAAGGAAGCAAGATCCAGATCCATGCCATGACTTGGCTCGAGGAAGAGCGGATCCAGGAGTTCACGTCCATGTTGGAGGACCGTCGCCGAGCAAGTCTTATACCATCCGAGTTGCTTGATGAACGCATCGCGAAAGGCTTGAGCTTTACGGACCACAAAACCATGCCTTCAATGTCAGGGTTTGCGACGGAGCGAAGGTCTAAATCGTCTGCGGATACTGCTAGTAGGGGAGCTATCAACAACGACAATGGACTTGGAATCGCAGAACGGCGGGGTCGATGGCAGCTCAGTTTTGAGTTTATGAAAGGATTGCTCTTGCTACTTGTCAGCATCAACGGTCGTCTTGCCTTGTCATGTCTGTCGATGCTGGGCATTGAGAGAGTGCCGAACTGGCTCACAAGAGCCGCTGACTACAGGCGGTCACCTGCTTCTGCATCGACAAAGCACCGAAACGGCCAACAAGCATCAACACCAGACTTTTGGCTTGTCTCAGAGCGAGGCGTGCTGTCGTTGCCAGAAGATGGCAATGTTGACGTTGAAGACGAGATGCGTAGAAGACTACGGGCTCAAGGTCTTCCTGGTGCCGGTATTGCAGAAGATGCTGTCGATGACGATCTTTATCAATGGTGGAAGCGTGGAGGGTGGTGGGGAGATCTTGACAACAGCGGAAGCTACGAAGCTCGAGAGCAGGACGATGACACGACTAGCATGATATCCATGTCGACAAACGCCCCAAGCGAAGCGGACTCGGAAGAGGACAGTGGCAGAAGAACACCCACCCAAGAAGACTACATTCGTAGTCGAGAGCAGAGCCCTTCCGGTCTAAAAGTAGCCGACCTGGCACGACTGCTGGATCCAAAGACAACAGCGGACAGAGAGGAAGCTCAGATGCTCGCCCGCCACCTCCAGAGCGAGCAACCCATGACCCGCTCACAATACCGCCGACGTATGAATCGTGACAAAGCGAGAGTGTTGGACACTCCATACCTCGAGTCGGCATTCAAAGAAGGTACCGATGGCGCCATGAGCACAGCCGCAGAAGCAGAAACACTAGAGAAATTCCTCCTCGAGCGACGACTGACTAAACGTCAGCAAGAGCCGGAGGGAGGTGCCGGATCGTGGGACTCTGGCGCAGAAGGCATGGGGTCCAGTGGACCTCAGTGCGTCGTCTGCCAGAGCAGTCCTCGTGTAATTGTTGCATGGCCCTGTGGCTGTCTCTGTGTTTGCGATGAATGCAGAGTTGGCGTTGCTACTCGAAACTTCACAAAATGCATGTGCTGCAGGACGAAAGTGGTGGCATTTTCCAGGCTGTTTGTTCCGTAGATGTGACTTCTGTCTTTTCCGAGCGTACATAGCGAGCAATCTCTCATTACTACCCTTGTTTCGAGCCGAAGGTATCTTCCACTGCTTCAAGTATTTTCCCAATCTTGGGCATCACGTGCGATGCTCGGGGTGTGTTATATTGACACCAGGCTCTGGTGTAGCCTGTGTCGAGCAGACTGACAATGCTGCTCACACCGAACACGGGCGAAGAGTGGAGCATAGACAGGCGCTGTCCTGAAAACATGGCGGGCGATAATCACGACCCTCAGCAAGGACACCAGCCATATTGGGCTAGCTCCACGCGTGACCTCTCGCAAAGCGCGCAACTTCTCGCACGTCAGAGTGATCAAAACGAGAAGCATGAGAGACCAAGAACGAACGAAGAGTCATCTTGAGGATAATGTCGAAGTCTACTACTTCTACCGCTCCATCTACTGCGCTCTTCCTTTGCCCTTCTTCGTACGAATTGATAGAGCAGGGAACTCCTCACGAGTGTCTGCCTCTGCTTCTAGTCTACTTTGCTCTTCTGCAAGACTTAACTGTAAAGCGAATTCCAAATCCGACATTTCTCTGTTGTTGCTGCCTTCTGCTGCTTCTTGCTCTTCGAAAGCCTGGTAATCCTCGTACGCTTCGAACTCTGCTTCTTCTTGCTCTTGAAGGCGTTTGGCTTCGTCTTCTGCAAGACTGAGGCGAATTGCTTCTGCGATTTCAGGATCCATTTCTGCGTCGTCGACGGGCGTGGGCCGGTCGCTTCTGTCGTTGGTGGTCGGAAAGCTTGGTTCCTTTGCTCGGTCCTTTGCGAGTGCTTCTTCGCTGAGCATTTGAGCGTAGGCCAAGATTTCATCTTCACTGGCATCACTACCCAGCAATTCTGTTCCAAACCTGCCTGCGAGGTGCTCGGCTTGCTTGGCCTGTTGAACATTTTCTCGTTCCAGTTCGAACTGTTCATTGGCGATGAAGCCTTTGATGTTGCCTCGACCGACATTGGCAAATCGGTCATTAGCAACATTGGTGCCTCGATCGGCACGTCTGAGTCGTCGCTTGTGTGATTTGTACTGGTCTGCTGCAGACGAGCTGAAGCTCCAATAGCGTAGATATGTTCCGACTGAGACCATGCCTCTCAGTACCGTCGGGTCGGGATCAAGACAGATCGCTCCAGCTGCAAACAGGTTGATCCCTACGCCTTGGGGAGACGCCTGTGCTTGCACCAGTCTGCGTCTTGCCTTGAGAGCATGACGTGAGTGCAGTGTCTTCACAGGGGCAGCGCTGGAAGCCAGGACATCCCAAGCTTGTACAAGTCCGTCATTGCCACCTGATACAAGATATAGAGAGGATAGGGCGATACAGGATATCTGTGGCGAGTCCGTGTGTATGATTCGTACTGGCTCCAGCGTGTTGACTGCATCTGTTGAGCTTGGGAGCGATGCTCTTGCGTCCCAGACCAAGACAGTGCCCATCAGAGTGCCGACAGCAATGAGTCTGGCTCGCTGTCCAGGGATGTCCGAAGAAGAAGATGGACTGCCGGACTTGGATAAAGGTGTCATGCTCGGAGATGACACTGTTGACTGGCCTGAAAAATTCAGAAGCGGATCTTCCGAGGCTGTGAGGGTTGCAAAGGTCGAGCCATCCATAGCGTGGGCTGTAATCTGTACCGATTTCAAACCACCAAAAGAAAGGGCAGACACCCTCCACTCCTCCGTTGAGCGAAGAGTCGTCCTGTTCGATTCTTGATGTTGCACGCTGGCTAGTGACAGACCGTATGCGAGATCAGGGGTTGTAGAAGACAGAGGAGGCGATGATCCACCGAAGATAGACGACTTGGGTTCAGGGGGCGTCGTGGTAGATATGGACTGCGGCTTTTTCGTCTCAGCGTCGACCTTGTGCTCTGTGTCAGCGATTTTGAATCGCGCGAAACGTTTGGCCGAGGCGATGGAGTCATCGTCCAGACCACATTCAAAGACGAAAACAGCTTCTCCAGCTTGGTTTTCGTCGTCTCCTGCAAAGTCGACCTCCAAAACCCTACGCATATCCCATCCTAAACAACTTCTCTGGAAATCCTTGGGTTTGCGATTGATAAAGTCTTCGATCTCCCTTGTCTCTCCTTTGATCTGCTCCTCACTCAGATACATGCCATCCCAAGAGGATCGAGGAGAATAGCTGCCATCTACATGAGAATTACTGTAAGGATTGGGCCGGGCGGAGCGCCTGCTGGGTTCCGCCAGATTCCAGTACACGGATCGTCCGGTTGACCAAGCAAGGCGCTCTTTAGATTCGTCGTCCAGTCTTACAGCTTTGTCGCTAGTGCTTCGCTTGGGTAACTTTGTCAAGTAGAAGATTTCACCCAACGCGTTAAGCACGACTGCCCATATCCTGTTCTCGCCCTGACGTTTCACTGAATAATGCTCGTCTATCGCAATGGCAATGATAGGTACTCCTGGACTTAACACCCAGCGCGCCGTGATCTCGCCTCGACTAAAGCGTTGGTCGCGGGTTCCAAGGGGCCCCAAGCTGTATGAAGTAAGAACACCGAGAGAAGAACCAGAAATCAGTCCTATCAAGCCGTCGGTGAGGGAAGGTATGGTTGAAGACTTGGCGATCCAAACGCTACAAATGGCCTCCTGAACAGGCAACAATTGTGGAATCCCCAAAGCTGGCTCAGAGACGCCGCTAGAGGGCGTCAAAAAGTGGCCGCGCATCTCCTCAGAGAAACGATAGTAGACAAAGCCGCCGGGTGAGCCTTCCCCATGGACCATTCCATATGGCTGACTGACGTCCATGGAGTTAGGTACTCCGACGACGTTTCCAGGCCCGAGGCCGTATAGGGCATCACCAGGGAAGCGGTCAGAGAACTGGAGAAAGGTGTTTGGATCGCCCAGTCCCCATGAATCGACCTTCTCGGTGGTGGGATCACTGCTTCCGGCCGTGCCTACATCGTCGGCGCCGTGGACAAAGCGGGGAGGTCGCTTGTTGAGAGCGGTTCCCCCAAAGGTTGCATGCAGGTGGTTTATAGTGGTGAACATCTGAGAGTTGTACTCGACGATGGGCAAAGCCACTGGGGGTTGGCCGAGACGGGCTTGGGCAGGAGAGACGGTCGGCTGAACCGGTTTACCACGAGCAAGAGATCGCAGCAGACGAGTGCGTAGGATGTATTCGCTTCGCCACGATGCAAGAGCAGTGACACGGGTAAAAGCACGACGCTCAACGCGGAAATCGTCGAGCTGCTCGTCTTCATCGTCGTAGTCGCTGGGATTGAGGGATTCTGGACCGCGAAAGAAACGTGAAAAGGCAGTCCTCCAGGCATGAGGAGTGGTGACGAGATCGTGGAAACGGCGCGAGACGAGCGAAACAGCGGACAGGTCCTGGGGAGAGAGGTGGGCAAGTGCATGTGTCAAAATTTCGTTAGGCAAGTCGGCAATAGGGGAAAGCTTGTCGCCCGGCTTTCTTGCTTTCTTGACCACTGCGAAAGCAGGACCTTCTGTCTTTTTTCTAGATGGCGAGGCAGCCGAGGCGTTTTCATACTCGGTGATGCGATTGCGCGACGCTGAAAAGGCACCGTGCGAAGGACTCAGTCGTCCAGGCGTAGAAGGAAATTGTCCATGATCAAGCAGACTGACGCCTCCACCGTAATAGGCTGCACTCGCGCCTTGTTGCTCTCCATGGTGGTTGTCGGACGTGGATTCGGCGGGGCTGCTGGATTCGACGTATGGCTGTGGGACAGAGGTGGGAGACTGTGCGTGCATAAAACTGTCGGAGGAGTGATTCGAGGAAGGGTATGACCGAGCCAGCGATAGCGGTTCAGTCAGTCGGATTTGGAAATGTGGCCTGGAGAGGGTTTCGTCGTGTTTGGTCAAATCTGGTCGCGGTCCAAGTCCGTGATGGTGATGATGGTGAGGGGCAAATCCACCTTCGGCCATTCCAAGCTCCGCCTTCCCCTTTCGTCATCACCCATCACGTGGAGTAGCAACAGTTCATCTTCACCAAGACCATCTCTCCTGAAGATACATATCAGCTGAGAGCATCGTTACAAGGAATCTCGTTAGAAACACGTGCACAGTCTCTTGGCAGAATAGCCATGTAGCGCCACTTAGGAGGAGAAAGTCAAGACTTGAAGCGATATGAGGCAAGTAAGGGTGGCACATTCGAGGCCCTTTCGCGTTTGGCTATTTCGCTGTTGGCTTTCCCCCTAATTCTCATTCCGACCTTCACCTCAACCAGCTGTCAATTGTACAAAAGAGAAAAGCGGCGCCCATGTTGGTATATTTGAACAAATGAAACAGAATAGGAAATGAGCAGTAGAAGTATGCATGCAAGTATCTGTTTTGCCCTATGGGGACTTTCATAGATCATCGTCGACGTCGATGGCGTCTGGGTTGGCTGCCATTTGCTGCGGCGCAGCAGCTGCACCTCTGTTACCTCCTTCCGGCCCACTGCTTGCTGCAACGAATCCAGTTGGTGCCCGTGCCTGGCGCTCCAGCGCTGCCATGGCGTCTGTCTTTTGGGTATTGTCGTCTTCATTGTCATCGTCTGCGACTGGCGGTTGTTGACTGCGAGCGATAGCTTGAGAGGCAATGAAGCTGACGTCGGTACTAGTAGATGGTTAGCTTATTTGTGGTCCTGTGAGTTGATGAGGTTGATACGTACTTGTATTGTGCTTGGACGCTGCGCTTGATCCGAAGCATATCCTTGAAAGTGTCCTCGTTTCCATGCTGCACTTCGAAGCTTTCCCATTTCTGCCAGAATCCAGGCTCCCTTCTTGGATCGCAGAACTGACTGGCATGTCCGTAAATTGCTCTGGCACGATCGATCTCGCCCAGTCGTCTTTCCATCTCGGCAAATTTGAGACACATGTCTTTTGCTTCGCTGTCCGGTAATGCGGCAATCGCCCGTTCGTATATAGAACGTGTTGAAGTAAGACCAAAGTTCGAGGCTGATTTTGTGATGTAAAAGTTGAACATCTCCAAGCGATCTTCATCCGAGACAGCTCGTGTTGCTCGCTCGTAGATGCGCATGGCGTGACGAGCCAAGCCGCGTTCTTCTTCTAATTGACCGTACATAAGATATAGCACTTTGGCGAACTTCGGGGGGCAGCCTTCGACTGCTTGTTCGAAAAGGTCTCGCAACCTCTCAATACTGATCTTCCGGTCGACTGCTTTTTGAAGGTAAAGATTCCAAAGTTCGAAAGCCACAGGGTATGAGAAAAGATCCAGACCCCTTTCGTATACCTTGAATGACTCCTCAAAGTATTTATTCTCCTCGAGTAGATTGGCATAGTTGACTACTGTCTGAGGAGTGGCGATACGTAGCTCAAAGATACGCTCGTACACCTTGCGTGTCTCGTCCAAGGTGCTGACAGACTCGACAAGGTCAACGTAGAATGACCACAGCTTCCAGCTCTTGTGGACTCGCTGTTGAGGACTGAGAGTCTCGTCAAAGTAATCAACCGTGCTCCTTTTAGGTGCTTGGGTGGCCTTGGCCATTATATCGACGGCGCGGTCGAAGTTGTCGTTACGCAGTTCCATCTCGGCCCATTCGACCCACATCTCAGCGAGTTCGTTGACAGACTTGAAAGGTACCTTGACGGCCTTTTCCATGATGATCCTGGCATTACGTAGATCGCTGCGCTCCTCGTAGAACTTGGCGTAGTTCGTCCAAAGAGTGTGATACCTTCCGATGGCTTTCTTGGGGTGAATTGCAGCAATGGCGTTGGTATATGTGTTGACGACCTCACGTTTGTTGTCGCCCCAGAGCGCAACCCTCTTCTCCCATTCGTTAACACTGTTGGGGTTTTGTCGTAGCAGAACATCGTTCAGGAGGAAGGGCCGACGGTCCATAAGCTGTTCGAAGCGCATCATGCGGATATCAAGTTCAAGATCGGCATTTTCATCAGGCGTGCTCTTCTCGGAGCGAGCCTGAGCCTCGTCCATTTTGATTCCAATCAAGGCTTCCTCGGCTTCGGCGTAAGTATCAAAGACGATGGAGAAGTCACGCACAGTCATGACTGTGGTAATACCTTCCTCGAAAACGTCCCTTGCGCGCTCGTAGTCACCCTTGTTGATCCAGTATCTGGCTAGGCCAACCCACAAGATACCTCTCTGATCCGGGAAGCGTAGTATACCACTGCGGACTATACGATCTACATGGATACCAGTGTCTTCGCCGGTTCGGACCTGACGGGCGTGGTCGATGATAAGCTCCAGCATTTCGGTCCAGAACTGGAAAGGGCCCTTGGCTTCCTTGCTGCGAAAGCGGGGGTTGTTGAGAATGTCCATGTATCTGACAACAGCGTCGGTGTATTGTTTTTGATCAATGAGGATGTCGATGAAGTCTTCGGCGTGCTCCGGATGGATTTGCATGTAGCGGCGCCAGACCTTGATGGCAGTTTCTCCAGAGGCAGATGTAGCAAAAGGACGGTATAAAGCCCATATCCGGTTGTGCTGAGTGATGGGAAGGGCTCGTAGTGCGCGGTCGAAGGTGCGGCGGGTCTGAGTGATCCTGGGTTGTTTGCAGAGGAAGGTAAGGTACATCTCCCAGATACGAGGCATCTTGTTGAGCAGAACGAGGGCCCTTTCGAACAAGGCATTGACCTTCTGGTATTCGGTGGCATGGCGGGCGGGATTGCGAGAGCGCAGATGGGTCACGCGTAGGTCGAGGTACAACTTCCATAGCTTGTAGCTGCGTGGGAGCGAGTTGCAGGCGCGTTCCAACACAAAGGCCTGGTCGAGCAGCGAGCCGGTCTGGCGTTTGAAATTTGCATAGTCGAGCCAGGCGCGGATGTTGGCCGGGTTGCGCAGGATGTCCTGCTCGTAGATGACATCGTTGTCGGTGACGAGGTACAGATGCGAAGCTGCCGACATGTCGAGGAGCACACACACGACGCAGCAGGCCTACTAGCGACGGCGGTAGAGGCGACAGAGAAGGGGATGCGACCGAGGCGTGGCCGGGTTTGGCGAGGCAGACAGCAGCTGCTGCTCAAGTCGGCTGCTTCAACTTTCTGTAACTGCCCAAACTCGCGCGCGCCTTGGCGCTCGCCGGAGCAACAACGAACGTCATGCGGCTAGCGGGCATACCACCCAGCTGCTCTCCTGCTGCCGTCTTGAGATAACAGCCACGCGAATTTCTCTCATTCACCACACAAGCGGCCGACAAGATGTCTGCTGCAGGAGTACGTCCCTGGACTGTCTATATCTATACTGTCACTGACAGACCATTCACAGAGAGAGGCCGTATTCCCAACCCGGCAGTCGCTGGGTTTAATGAAGGGCAAACTGAAGGGTGCTCAAACCGGCCACGACTTGCTGAAGCGCAAGAGCGAGGCTCTGACCAAACGTTTCCGAGAAATCACCCGCCGTATCGACGATGCAAAACGCAAGATGGGCAGAGTCATGCAGATTGCTGCCTTCTCTCTGGCCGAAGTCAGCTATGCCATTGGAGGCGCTGGAATTGGCTACCAGATCCAGGAGTCCGTCCGCTCAGCTAAATTCCGTGTTCGCACCCGCCAGGAGAACGTCAGCGGTGTCTTCCTTCCTCAATTCGAGAGTTTCCAGACCGAGGGCAACAACGACTTTGGCCTGACTGGTCTGGGCAAGGGAGGCCAACAAGTCCAACGTTGTAGGGAGACTTATGTTAGAGCTGTCGAGACTCTAGTAGAGCTTGCCAGTCTGCAAACTGCTTTCGTCATCCTCGACGATGTCATCAAGGTTGTCAACCGAAGAGTAAACGCCATGTATGCCTACCCTTTCCACCTGTACTACCGAGCCCTCAACTGACCTCTCGCAGCGAGCACGTCATCATCCCCCGCACAGAAAACACCATCAAGTACATCAACTCAGAGCTGGACGAGCTGGACAGAGAAGAGTTCTTCAGACTGAAGAAGGTATCAGGCAAGAAGGAAAGAGATGCCCAAGCAGAGGAGGCCGAACGTCAAAAGGCGAAGAAGGCCGCCGAAGAGAAGGGCGCCGACCCATCAGCCGACGATGGACCCCAAGACATTCTGGGAGGAGGAGAGGATAATGAGGATGTCATTTTCTGATTCATTTGCTTTTGCTACTTTGAGATATCCTTTGCTGCTGCTGTAATTACCAAGCCATTGTACATGTCTAGAAGAACCAGGCCTTTATTGACGCTGGAACGTGACTCTGATGGTGTTGTCGCCTAGTGACATGCCGGCCGTGGCCTCTTTGGCACTAATGGCTCCGTCTTCTGCTTCGTACTCGACGAAAGCAATACCTTTACGGCCAGGTACAGTACGGACCTCTTTGAAGCCGGGGAAGCGCGAAAAGATGGCTGTAAGCGCATCGACTCCGTAATCCTCGGGTACCTGTCTGATGAACAGAATCTTGTTTGGCGGCAGGTATTCATCGGGCACGACTCCCGCACCGGCGCCGGATGTGCCCTTGAGGCCAGCACCACGTGCTGTCTTGGGTGCGCGTTGAGCAGCTGCTTCGGGTTCTGGTGCACCTTGTGCTGGTCGCTTGAGGTTCTTGGCTGCTTCGGCTGCTTCGAGGGCTTGTTTGCGTTCTGTTCCTGATTGTCAGCGCTCCGACGACGCGTGTTGTTCAATATGATGGCAAACCCACCCTTCTCGGCCTTGCGATGACGCTTGTGTTGTTCGAACTCCTCGGATGTTCCTTCTCTTTGCACAGTTGCATCGCTCCTTGTTTTTGCAAAATCCAGCGACATGGATTGGCCGTACAACTCGAATCCGTTGACTTCGTCGATGGCATTCTCAGCAGACTGGACGCTGTCAAAGACGATGAAAGCCTGTCCTTTGCGCTTCAAGCTGGACTTGGCAACAATGTCGACAATGGTTCCATATTCTTCGAAGATCTCGCGCAACGACTCGATCAGCTGGGGGATCTTGATGCGCTCCGACAGGTTCCTGGCCTTGATGACGCTACAGTTAGTTCGGCCATCTTACGAACAGATGCTTTGGGCTGTGACTTCAGCACATACGTAGACACTGCTCTCAAGTTAGTTACGCTCTTACGCTTGTTCGTACGAAGTGCAATGTACGAACGTTGCGTTTGGCGCGGTTCCTTCGTCGATTGTCGCCATTCTGAATGTTGCGCAATCGAAGAATGTATGATTTGGTACCTTGGTTTGGAGCGGAGCGCGCAGCGATCAAGTTGATGGATGCGCCGGGGAAGCAGGCCGGATATCCGAGATATAACCGGGCTGCCAGGTCTAGCCGGATTGGGAACATATCAATGACTACATCATCGAATCTCACTTGGAACGATTTGTTGTTTCAATCCTTTGCGAATATACCCAGGCCTGCTCTTCAACAGACTTCATTACGAGTCTTGTCTCGGCAACACAATGAGTCCGTCTGCCTGGCAAAGGGCCAAGATCACCCTCCAGATCAGTCACGATTATAGCGTTCCTCCTGCAGGCATAAAATGGAGAAGCAACACCTTGTTCATTGTCTCGACGGTCGCTATTGGTCTCTTTACTGACCTGTTTCTCTATGGATTGGTCGTACCCATACTTCCGTACATGCTGCAGGATCGAGTCGGCCTGCCAAAGGACCAAATCCAATCGCACGTAGACGCATTGCTTGCTGCCTATGCCGGAGCGTCAGTCATCTTCTCTCCAATTGCAGGAGTCCTAGCAGACAAGACTTCCACTAGACAGGGCCCTTTTCTGCTTGGTCTTGTAGCTTTATTACTTGCCACAGTACTGCTCTTCGTCGGCTCAAATATTCCTACGTTGGTCGTTGCCAGGATATTACAAGGATGCTCCGCCGCAGTGGTATGGACCATCGGTCTGGCACTTTGCATTGAAACCGTCGGCAAAGAGAATCTCGGTAAGACCATTGGGTCCATCTTCAGTTTCATCTCCGTTGGAAATTTGTTGGCTCCCTTATTGGGTGGTGTGCTCTACAACAAGACCGGATACCCAGGCGTATTCGGTATAGGATTCGGCATCTTGGCCATCGACTTTTTTATGCGTTTACTGGTCATTGAAAAGAAGGTAGCCCGTCGCTATCATCTCGTCAATTCCGAGGGCAACGCCAATGATGAGACACCTGCTCCAGAAGACAACGAGGCAGCCAATGGCGAAGAGGAGCCTTTGCTGGGCAACAAAGCAGAGAGCAACGAATTCCAAATATCTGCAGACCAGCCAGCCATCGCTCGCAAGATCCAGATTCTGCCATGTCTCAAGAACCCACGTCTTGTCGCCGCTCTACTGGTAGCCTTTGTCCAAGCAGCGTTGCTCGGCTCCTTCGACGCTACTATCCCCACTGTCGGTCAGGAGCTTTTCCACTTTGACTCTTTGAAGGCCGGCATACTGTTCCTTCCTCTTGGCGCTTTCGACTTTGTGGCCGGCCCTCTGTTCGGGTGGGCAGTCGACAGATATGGTACCAAGTTGGCCGCAGTGGGTGGCTATACATTCTTGGTTCCCTGTCTTGTTTTACTTCGGCTACCCCATGCTGGCGGAACACCTCAGGTTATACTTTACGCTGCGCTTCTTGGACTGTGTGGAGTGGGGCTTGCTGCAATTGGAGCTCCTTCGATCGTGGAAGCAGGTGAAATCGTAGAAAAATACTACGAGGCTAATCCCGAGTTCTTCGGACGCGATGGCCCCCCTTACTCACAGCTCTACGGCATGACTTCAATGGTATTTTCTTCCGGACTGGCGGTTGGACCCGAACTCGCTGGCGAGCTGAAGCAAGTAATTGGATACGGGAACATGAACATTGTTCTTGCAGTCATTTGTGGACTTACTGCAGTCTTGTCGTTCTTTTTCATTGGAGGAAAGCCAAAGGTGCTCCAGAATAGATAGAATTAGGAGGAACAAATTACTTTATTCGGGACCGAGGCAACGCATAGTTGTAGAATGTTTAGCAAATAGATGGTGAAATATCACAAGAAAGAAAGTGTTGTTTGATAGTCGAATTAGAGACGCCAAGGGATTATTTCAGTGGCTGAAGGTTGGAGTGCAAGGGGCTTGGCGCAATTCAAACCAACACAGGGCTTCGGGCCTCCTATGCTGCGTGGGGTGAAAGAGACTCACATCATCGACATAGCATCTATCGCATCTCCTGCTCCGCTGTCTTTGCACATCGATTGACTAACAAACACTCCCGCTCCGCCCCTTGCCCTAGGCCTTGGTCAGCTCTCTGTCGCCCCCAAGCACACGTCACGCACACGTCCACGCCCTCAGACTCGCATCTGCGCTCATCGGGCCCGCACTCCCTCCCGGCCTTGCATTGACGAAAGGTCCCACGCCATTGTCGCGACCACCCGTCCCCAATCCACCTGCACAATGGACACCAACATGGAAGATGTTGGCGCAAAGCCCGATATTCCCATGTCGGCGGCACCCATCGACCCGCCCTCGATCCCCACCCTCGATGGCTGGATTGAGAGCTTGATGGCCTGCAAGCAGCTGTCCGAGGCCGATGTCCAGAGACTGTGTGAGAAGGCAAGAGAGGTTCTTCAAGACGAATCCAACGTCCAGCCTGTCGTATGTCCATCGCCCGTCTGCCGCTACTCAGGCCTCCATCGAAGCTGACACTACTGCTGCATAGAAATGCCCCGTCACCGTCTGCGGAGACATTCACGGCCAGTTCCACGATCTGATGGAGCTGTTCAAGATTGGCGGCCCCAATCCCGACACCAACTACCTCTTCATGGGTGCGTCCTTGCTCTTTCCTCTTGCATCTGTCGTGGCCTTTGCTTTTTGCTGACACGTGCGCACACAGGTGACTATGTTGACCGCGGTTATTTCTCCGTTGAGACTGTGACATTGCTCGTCGCCCTGAAGATTCGCTACCCACAACGCATCACCATCCTTCGCGGTAACCACGAGTCCCGTCAGATCACCCAAGTCTATGGCTTCTACGACGAGTGCCTGCGCAAGTACGGCAACGCAAATGTCTGGAAGTACTTCACCGATCTCTTCGACTACCTCCCCCTTACCGCCTTGATCGACAACCAAATCTTCTGTCTTCACGGTGGTCTGTCACCGAGCATCGACACACTGGATAACATTCGTGCGCTCGACAGAATCCAAGAGGTGCCCCACGAGGGTCCCATGTGCGATCTGTTGTGGAGTGACCCCGACGACAGATGCGGTTGGGGAATAAGTCCCAGAGGTGCCGGCTACACCTTCGGCCAGGACATCAGCGAGGCTTTCAACCATAACAATGGCCTTACTCTGGTTGCCCGAGCCCATCAGCTGGTCATGGAAGGCTACAACTGGAGTCAAGACAGAAACGTTGTTACGATATTCTCCGCACCTAATTACTGCTACCGCTGCGGCAACCAAGCCGCAATCATGGAGATTGACGAGCACCTGAAATACACCTTGTGCGTATTTTCGCAATCTATTTCTCTTCTTCGAGCCTTGCTGACCAGTCTTTTTAGCCTCCAATTCGACCCATGCCCACGTGCCGGCGAACCAATGGTGTCTCGTCGTACTCCTGACTACTTCCTCTAGATGACGACGGGTGCCTCTTTGACTGATAGATTGTACACTTATGCTTTCTGGCAGCTCCTAGTAAAGAAACACGGTCCATGGATTGACTGTCGTTTTTTTATTGCATTGGGGGGTATCTTAAAGCATGCCATGAAGAAAAACGAAAACGATCAAAACATAATCCCGCTTCCATCCTTTTTCGTAATTCATTCTCTTCTTTTTTCGAAACATAACGCTGCACCTCTACCAGTTCCAGGTCCTGCTTGCAGCTGTGAATACTGGCGGTTTCCATTGCAGCTTTTCTGCGTCAATCTGGTGTTTGCCTTTGACCTTCTCCTTTTCCTTTTGTCGTTCGCGTTGTTTGAGGATGGCTTCTGTGAGGACAATGACATGATGATTTTTCTGTCAAGTCAGCCAGGTGATTTCAACGTTGGAAGCTCGGGAGTACTCACAGAGTAGCGCAGCATGTTTAGGTTTTGCAACGTGTGCAGAACATCGTTGGTTGTCATCGCTGTCTGCGCACCAATGTCTTCTACGCTCATCTCACCTTTGCTCTCCATCAAGAACTCCACAATGATCTCTTGCCAGAACGCACGATAACCCAACAGTCCAAGGTCACTGAGCGGCTTCTCCGGACTGCCCAGCTTGCCTTCACGTTTGCTGAGCTCATAACTGAAGGCGATGAGTAGTCGACCATATCCCTTGCGTTGGTATTGCGGTAGAGTCAAAATACAGGCAACGTTGTAGCCTTCTGCACTTTCTTTCTCCTTGGAAAAATATCCGACTAAATGATGGCCGTGCTGGTCGCGCGTCGTCATGCAGTAGAAGAGGAAAGGGTCCACATCGTAGTAGAGAGTCTTGTGATCCAGGAAGAGCTTGCTCAAAAGACAGAGGTTTCTGCACCAGGTTCTTTGTCTGCGTCCGTCGATCTCGAAAAAGCTGACCATTTCGTCGCGGTAGATTTCGTTGCCAGGAGGGTGCAGTAATGTACACTTCGTTCTGTGACGCTTGAACTGTCTCTCGTTGCCGAAATAAAGCAGACACATCTCACAGATGTATACCAACTCGCAATCGGAATACTCGACTGGGTACGGTGAGAAGTACCAAGGTTCAATCTCGTGAGCTCCCATCTGTATCTTTTCCAGGTTCCGCACCCTGCTAATTTCGGTCTGGTTCTGGGTCATGGAGCCGCTAGTACGTAGCTTCTCAATCTCTTCTTCGCGCGAATACAGGTGATCCGGAATGGCCTTTGCGGCTGCCGCGGCATTCTGCACGTCAATAAGATCTACTGTATCATCGTCGACTTCTCCGTCTGGCTGAGGTGTTCCATCGATGGCTTCGGTAGCCACAACGGCAACGGAAGGAGAACGGTGGTCTTTGCCGGCTAGTGACGGTCTTCGAGTCCCGGCCTTTGACGATTGAGATGCCTCTGTTGGCGTCGCGGAAAGCTCCCTCACGCTCGATGCTCGTGATCGCTTGGGCGCCTTGTTTGCTTTTGATGTCTCTGCTTTGGCTGTTGTCTTGCTCGTCGTCTTCTTTTGCTTCGTATCCGGTTTCTCGGGCAGAGGCCATTCCACTTCTCGTGATAGATCGATACGCTCTGCTGCGACCCATTCTGGTTAAGTGGTCAGTGAGCCGTATCAAGAATGTGATTTCCAGACGACCATACCATCCAGACGCTTGTTGAAATCCTGATAATGGACACTTTTCTTGTCAGCTTGACATGTAGGTGAGAGGACAGATCATACTCACTAGAATGTTGGTTTGCCTCTGCGTGTTTGTATAGAGAGAATCTCGGCCTTGCGCTTCTCATCATCCTGGGACCAAACCACGTTAGCACTTCTGCTTTTGAATGTTTCCTTTCTGGCATCGGACAAAATTCAGTGATAGAATTTTTTTGCTTGATGCTGGACAAAACAAAATGTTGTTCCTTACCTTGTCGACCCATGCTCTGACTCCAACCCTGTCCAAGTCAGTAAAGACCATGTCAAGGCTTGGCAATTCATAACATACCTGAGAGTTGTGAGAGTGGCGTATCCTTTCTCGACCTTCTGCTCTTCACCGTTGTTGTTGTGACCTCCCATGATAGTCTACGTGATGCGCCTGTCGTACGAGTATTTTTCGCGTGCAATCGCGATTATCTTCCTTACTGCTCGGGTTCGTCGTCAAGTCGTGTTATGCCCCCCACAGATTGCGCCCGGAGAACAAACTTTGCAAACTGCTCATCCACGTGATCGACAGCCGCGCTTTCCATAACCTGTCTTGCTGGAGGTTGCTTCTTTCACACCAGAAAGTGAAGTGCGTCTATCAGAAGTTTGCCATTGACTAACAGTGTTTTCCAGTATTTAACTTGTATCAGGAAACCTTGTACTGATAGAGCTTTCTTGCCAAACTCAAGCAACCGCGCCTCTCGTTAGCCGTTCATCAACGCTTCATGAGCTCGACTTCAAGTACTCACTCTGCACAATTACAGACACAATTTTCGAGAGCGGTTTGAACATCACATCTGCCACTACATGCTGTTCTGATACCTTCGGTGTCACGTTTTGTCAAGGCCATATTTTCACTGGCATTCAGGTAAGCAGTTTCGGAAACATGCTCTGCTCGCCATCACTTTGCCATGGACAAGAGCATGCTACTGTGACCGCAACCTCGTTGGATCAAGTAATTCAATGGTCCTTCCTTTTGTTGAACGGCTGTCAATAGTGCTTGTATCAGCATTCGTTCAAACTTTCCCACCCTTAGCAACCCTGCTACCAAGGACTGTCGTTGGCATCAACAGGCCCACCAGCTGCAAGTAGCTCAAGAGAAGGCCGATCCTCTTTTCTGACAGGTCTTGGTTATGCGCAAGAATCATATGCTAACCAGTCAGAAGCTCAGTAATTCGCTCCACACCCCACTCCACAAAACCCTAATGTATTCACACAGCTACAGTCTCATACAGGTCGAATTACTTGCCCACTTGCTTCCAAGACTAGTTTGCTATCTGTCTACGGTCTCTTTATAACAGGAAGCAAGAGCAGGGAGCACATGGTCGTTTGCACATCTCGTCTTCTGGGACTGTGGCAATGTCCGACGGTGTGCCCATCTTGAGTTGTCTGATGGCCAGTGAAAAGATGTGGAGGCATTTGATTTAGCGTCGACGGGGAGTAAGGTCTATTGGTCCTTGGAAACAATGATTGGCTTGGTCTTCTATTTCCACCCCAACTAACCCCACCGAACTTGCAAGTTGGGAATCATAAAATCACTCATCGCAAAGACATGCTGTCAAGGTACTTAATGCTGTTTCCACTCCCACTCTCTGCTCTTTCCTTAACTCTACCAATCGTTTTGTAAGGCCTCTTGACGTCGCCATCATGAGAGCTGTTCTTTCGTTTACCATTGCAGCAGCATTGGCTAATTATGTCAATGCTTGGGCATTGATGCCTCGCCAGACTTCAGGCGCGAGCTCTACTCCGCCCTCGACTGCAATCACCAATGTTACATGTAACGGCAAATCTGCTTATAACTATGCTGCGATGACATCGGTCCCGGCCAATGCATCCTGCACCACGCAGACCTTCTACATCAACACCAAATCCAACTGTACCACCAAATCGTTCTTAATTGACACACGCACATCGAGCTCTTGCAACTGCTCAACCTCTTCTGCACCTCAGAACACCACCTCCTGCACTGTCATCCCGCTAACGACTTCTTCTTCGTCGACTCCATGCTCAACCACGTCTTCATCGTCGACTCCTTGCTCTACGACTTCGTCGACATCTTCAAGCCCCTGCCCTGTCTTTATGAACTCGACATCTTCGTCAACAACATTGTCAACTCCCTGTTCGTCGACTTCTTCATCTTCTTCAACTCCCTGTTCGACAAGTTCTTCATCTTTGTCCACTCCTTGTTCAACGAGTCCCTTGACTTCATCGACACCATGTTCCACGACCTCCTCATCTCTGTCAACTCCTTGCTCGACTTCTCCATCTTCGCCCATCCTAACTTGGACGACTTTGACAGCAGTCACCAGTTCCACGGTCGTGGTAGGCTGTCCAAGCACTCTGTCCTCTGCCACTTGTGGCAAGAGCGACCAGACTACTGCTACATATTCGTTCAGCACCGTAGTGGCTACACGAGTACAGATAGTGACTATCTCGTGTGCTTCTTGCAGTGGTGGCAGCACCAGTACCTGGTACCCCGTTACATCTACTAGCTCTGGCCCATGTTCTAGTCCCTCTGCAACAATCCCTGCATCATCAACAAGCACTGTTGTTCTTCCTTCTACATCACCGGCCAGCCCCGTATCGACTGCCCAGAAGAGCATACCATCAGGCGGCGTTTCTTCCCCGACACTGCTTACGTCCACTGTCGCTATCACGACTACTATTCAGATCTCGAAGCCCTCGCAGACTAGTATTAGAACGGTGACTTTCACAACGGAAGTCGTGACAACCGCCAGTACACCGTGCGACTCTAACAAGCAGAGTATGACCAGCGTTCAATCAGCGATGACACCTTCTCGCAACATGAACATTCCCTCTGTCAGTACGGTGACCTTGGCTTCGCCTTCTGTCAGCACAGCAAGTGTGGCTACACCCTCTGTCGGCACAGCAAGCTTGGCCTCTCCCTCTATTCCAACAGTCACCATCCCAGTCATCGCGACTGTCGTGACTTGTCCGTATAGCTGCAAGACAGTTCCATCGCAATCTGTGCCTACTGCTTCTTCTCCAGCATCTCCAATGGGCCCGACCTCGCCCATGTCCTCGGCGACAGCTCCTCCAGCTCCCAAAGATTCATCCTCGTCAGCACCTCCTAGCAGTCCACCCTCATCCGCACCCCCTAACGGTCCATCTTCGCCTACTACGATGCCAGCTTCAACTCCAATGTCCTCTCCGGTCTCTCCCAACTCTAACGTTCCAAGCTCTCCTGCCTCGAAGATGCCTTCTTCGTCTGCAGCAACATCATCTGGCCCACCATCGTCGCCTAGCCAACCTCAGAGCAGCTCTCCACCTCAGTCTAGCTCTCCTCCTCAGAGCAGTTCTCCACCCCAGTCTAGCTCTCCTCCTCAGAGCAGTTCTCCCCCTCAAAGCAGTTCTCCACCCCAGAGCAGTTCTCCTCCTCAGTCTAGCTCTCCACCTCAATCCAGCTCGCCTCCCCGATCTAGCTCGCCCCCTCAGTCCAGCTCACCTCCCCAGAGCGGGACTGCCACAAGTAAGACCACAAACCAATGTACCGAGAAGACTCCACTGACAAACTATCCAGAGCCAAGCACACCTCCAGCCACCAACACAAGCATGTCTTCTGGAGCCGCTTACAATGCCAAGGCTTCCATGTTGGCCGTAGCAGCTCCCATCGCCATCGCCGTTGCTATGATGCTACTCTAAGCCCAGACATATCCATCTGAGTATTACGTACTGGTTCATACATGAACTTTTCACATTCCTTCTGTACGATGACTATACTTTCCTTTGTACTTGGTCTCTTGTTTCATTTGTTAAATTAATGTGTATGTAACATGGAAATTTGTTTTTGCCCGGAGGAAAAGTAAAACAGTATCTAGCCCGTGTAATTTAGTCATGGTAATCAAGCTTCATGTTTTACAACAAGATTTGCTCCCTCAATCAGCTCTGTAAATCTTACATGGCCTTTGCAGAGGATGATGTCTTGAAGCTCCGGAGCACGAAACCCGGAGAAGACTGTATGCACGGGGGATTTATCGGTATAATGATAGTAACGTTCGGTTTTTATCCTGAATGCTGAAACAATGTATTCTATAGATGATTCTACACTGACAACAAAGAACCCAACGGATAAAAGACAATCGATATTGCCAAAATTTATTAAGAGTACAACACATGTGAGAAGATGACAAAAGAACTGATTTACAAAGCAAGGACAGCCGCACCGAGGGCAAGGGCAGCCGCACCAGAAAGACGATGAGCTGCACCGCTCTCTGTGGCAGTCGAAGAAGCTCCGGAGGCGGTGCCAGAACCTGTGCGAGAGCTAGAACCAGAGCCAGATCTGCTCGAGGTTCTGCTTGCAGCAGTGCCGACGGGATAGTTGGCCTCGCTGGTGATGGTAATTGCCATGTTGCTCATGGAAGAACCGTCAACACCGTAGACGGCAGCGGCGACTGCGGTTGCAGTGACCGAAACCAAAGCTCCGGTAGGTGCATCAGAGATACCAGATGATATCAAAGCATCGACACCACTGGGGCGGGAAGGAATGTCGAACTCATCGCTGAAGTCGTCTGCCTCGATCAAGTCAGAGGAGCAGCGAGGTGCGGTAATAGCAGTGGCAGTGTCGTTGCTTGCTTCGAGAAGTGTAACGTTGATGCGGCTGTATTGTTCCTGGAGGGCATTGAAGTCCGAACGCAGCTGAGCAGATCCATTGGAGTAGATATCGACAAGGCCATAGTTGTTTTCCTCTTGTGACCATTCATAGACCAGACCTCCAGACATGACGGTCATTTGAGGGCTGTACAGCGCTTCGACCTCATCAAAAACACGGGGGCTGGGATCATTGCAGCCGTACTCGGAGAAGAACACGGGGATGGAGGCGTTGGAGAACATATCGACAAGGACGTCGTACTCGGCAGTCTCAAAGCTGGACTCTGAACCGCACCTGAAACGGGTTGTCAGTATGGAAGTTGACAAAATAGAATGTTCCGGAAAACTGACCAGGAGTACGAGTTCAATCCGAAGAAGTCGGAGGCACTGGAATCCCCATTGTCGCACGACAAATAGTGGTAGGTGTCTTCTGTGAACTCTCTGACATCGGCCGCGGAATATCCAACAGGAATAGGTCTGTCTGCATGGGCAGCAATGTAATCCTTCATGTCACGCTGTACAGCTCTCATGTAGGGAGGGTTCTCGTCGGCAGTCTCCAAGTCGTTGATGATCTCGTTGCCACCAAAGAAGCCCAGAAGGTTGGGGTAGCCCTTGAATGCCTCAATCACCGTGAAGACGTGGTTCATATAGTCACGAGTATATGTGCTCGCAGGGTTGCTGCGGTCGATGTGCTGTCCATACAAGGGGGTGTTTACATCGAGAATGACATATATTCCAACACCGTTGAATATTGACATACACTCATCGTGGTTGAGGGTCTGGAAACAAGTCAGTAGAATTCATGGAGTTTCATCGTTCACAACATACCGGGTCGACGTTGTAGCTTCGAATTGTGTTGACACCCAGACTTTGCATCAGAGCTGCATCACGAGTGCAAGCCTCAGCGTCACTGAGGACATCTTGATCGTTGTTTGCCGAGATAGCGCCTTGTCCACCAGGCTGATAATCGACACCAACAACGACAAATCTGTTGCCATTGGCTGAATTGACAAAGTCCTGTCCGCGTACTTCGACAGGATCTACGGCAGCACTCAAGCCAGCCAAAAAGGCAAGGCCAGCGATTGAGTAACGCATGTTGAAGAGTCCTTTTGGATATGAAGGTGAGATAATAGAAAAGCAGAAAAAGATGATAAAGCTGAACGAATGACACTGCCTGCTTTGAACGAGAGATTTCTACCCATGACACCTGCGAGGGATGCCGCTGGATTTATGCGACTGCTCTCAACCTACATTCTCAACCTCCCGCGGCAACCCCTACTCGGCGCCTTGGGTGTTGTTGTTCGCACTTCCTTGGCCGCTGGGCAAAAGCCGTATACTTGGCACAACCGTTTCGACCAAGAACCCGCCTCTCGATAACATCTTCATCATAGCCGCAAAGTGGCGACAGTATTGACTTGAGGCAATGAACCTTGTGGTTGAGCTCATAAAAGTTATCGATGCTCTGGCATTGTTGCTACACCAGCACTCAAGAAGCCTCGCCATAGACCGTGGTTACCGCTGCCAAGAACTTCAACAAGCAACCATTTCATCGGGGCAGGGATGGACAAGAAAGAAAGAGATCCGTAGTTGGATCGCATGCAGATTAGAATTCACATCCGACCCCACAGTTTCCGAAACATGTCTGCTGCGCCTCATGTCTGCATGTCTTGGGAAGTCGTGTATTCGTCGTCCTTTCTTGGGGCCAAGGACTCGTGTACATATGGAACATGCGTGATAATTTTGAAGTAAACAAAGCCACTGACGATCAAGCCAAATTATGACACCGGCATGCTCAAGACTTCCGAAACGTATAATCTAAATTCAGGGCTTCAACAGAAGCTTGCCGGTAGTCTTGCGGCCTTCAATATCCTGCTTCTTGTCAGTACTGCCTACGCCAAGATGCCGCGAGGTTCCGGTCTGAAGGAGCTTGACTTACGTTATGCGCAGTAGCGACATCTTTGAGGTCGTACACCTTGTGGATACGGACATCCATCTTGTCCTTGACAATGAAGTCAAAGAGCTCATTGGTATACTGTTCGAACTCATCCCTGGTCGCGATGTAATTGAACAACGTTGGGCGGAGAACCTTGGCATTCTTGGCCCCGAGTCGTCTGCGGGCTGTGTAAGCGCAGTCCGAATATCATCAACGACAGATGTAATAGGACGACTTACGAGATTGCGAACGGCGGCACAGCACCACTGGCGTTGCCAAAGCTGGCCATGGTTCCTTTGCGAGCCAGACAGTCCAGACTGAGGTCGAATGTCGACTTACCAACACCGTCAAAGACTGCTGCAACGCCCTGTTTGTTGGTGACCTCGTCGACCTTTGCCTTGACATCCTCGTGGCTGTAGTTTATGAGCACTTGGGCACCGGCCTTTTTGGCCAGATCCAGCTTCTCTTGTGTGCTCGCTGTTGCAATCGTCTTCGCGCCAACTGCGGCAAGTAGCTGACACAACCACAGACCAACACCTCCAGCTGCGGCATGAACTAGGATCCAATCCCCCTTTTGCACATTGTATGCCTCTCGGATGAGAGTCAGAGCTGTGAGGCCCTGAAGAAGTGCCGCGGATGCCACGGTAGGCTCGATGCTAGACGGAATCTTGATGGCTTTGGCTGCGGGAGCGGCAGTGTATTCGGCGTAGGTTGCTTCGGACAAATAGACAACGCGGTCGCCAGTCTTGAGGCCATGTGGTGTATCGGGGCCGGTCGCGACGATGGTACCTTCTGCTTCTCTGCCGAGCATGTACGGGTAACTGGGTGCAGGGTACAGTCCAGAGCGGAAGTAACTGTCACGTTCTGTAAGTATGCGATGGTTATCGTCACTTGGGATATGCGTACGTGTCAATGTAGTTGATACCGACATAGTCGTTCTTGACCAAGACCTGTCCGTCTTTCGGCTCTGGCACAGCCAAGTCTGCCTTGTACTGAAGGACCTCGACACCACCTGTTTTCTCGATGATGACACCCTTCATGGTCTTTGGAAGTGATTGAGAAGCCATGCTGCGAACAAGTTGACCAGATAATCCCGTGAGTCTACGCGAAGCTAAAGCAGGTACTGAGGAAACACTGTGTCGTAGAAACATGGGCATTTGAAAGTGATGAGACCATCCTTCCTACACGTCAACCCATTTGTAATGCGCCATGGCGGCTATAGTCATGCCCCGCAATTGAGGGGAGCTGTCGGCGGAATTCACCCGCTCACGTCATCTCTTCCACAACATTCGACATCCAAGCCCTGACGTTGTTACAAGTAATAGTTTTGCTTCGCCAATTTGTGCGATTATACGATTTTATGGCAGTCGAAGAGGCTTCATTGCTATGAAACTGCTATGAAACTATGGACTGATCTCCCTCTCCATGGCAAGCTAAGCATCGTTACTGTTTCCCCGGTCTTGCATTCGCTCGTTGAACCAGATGTCGCTCAAGCGTCCTCGATCTGTGAGCCAGTCGTCTCGCTGGAGCCGTCAGAGCCCTCCAGATTGACCTGGTCGTTCGTCTGCTGTGCTTCCTCCTCGTTCTTGAGGGCCTTTTGCTTACGATAGAGCTCATTGGGGAGCCATTCAAAGAACGAAGGACTGATCGCACGAACGCTATCCAACCATTTGATGCCAATGTCTAGCTCGCGCACTTCACCCTCAATCTTCATACCTACTGAGCAGTACTGGAGGATGTCATCCTCGATCCAAAGAACCATGCTGTGCTCGGTTTGTTGTCTCTTGATTGCCTCCTCAGAGTGGCTGAACGTGGGTGCCAACGGATAAGTCCAGCGGCGACAATGAAGCTTGCCGAGTGCAGCCAAAAAGGGCTTCTTCTCCCGAGCAGTAGCGTACAGTGCACGTGTTGCCTCATCGGCCATTTCGACCTTGGTTACCTCCAGGCTAATCTGTTCCTTGTAGACAGTTTCGAACTTTTCAACATCAGCGACTCTCTCGTACTGCTCCTGAGAACCATAGGCAGAGAGGGCAAACTTGACAGTGTCTCGGCAATGCTGAAGAGTGCGGTCGATTTTGCCAACATCTTCCCAGCCCTGGTCGTCGGAATACACCCCCGCAACAGTACCACCGTGGGTGGCTGAGACGGCTGTATTGAACGAGCCTGGGAGCCTTTCACTGACGACGATCACGTTGAAGAGCTCCACGTCTGCGAGGTCGCAAATCTTGCGTGCAGCATGGATTTGATCCGTGAACTCTGGGCAGACATTGTGGTGCAGCAGATAGTTGTAGAAGTTGCGTACGATATTGGTCGCTCTTGAGATGTCTGCGTGTCCGGTGCTGCTCTCGAGTTCGGTCATGATGTGACAAGAGCTGAAATAAGTTAGCTATAGGTCCAACACATAGGTTGGCCATTTCTTACAAGAAACCCTTTGCGACGCCCACGAAGTCGACCTCCCATCTGTCGGAGCTTAGAACATCCTCGCAGACGAAATGTATGGCGGTCAAAGCGGCGATTTCCGCAGCGTCTTTTTCGGCCAGGTCTTTGTTGTCGCTACCGCCGAACATCTTGGGTCCGGACTCGATGCCGCCATAGTTCATGAACTTGTTGAAGACCTGAGCAGTATGTTGGTGGAACTTGCGACGAGCGCGGTAGCGTTGGATTGCCGTCTCAATACGCCTGTGATATGGTCAGTATAGAAAGATACTCGAGATGGCTCATGAGACGTACGTTTCGAACGAAATGTTACTGAAGAACTTTTAGCGGTTTGTTATGGATCGGGTGTCTATGGGCTTACCTGTCATAAAGAGACTGCTCTTCCTCAAATGCAGCAGGGGTGACGGGCGCGTCTGCGAAGAACTCCTCAAAACCTGTAGGTTTCATCTGGATGCCAGGTTAATCATCATGTCTACAACGTGCGTATGTGGACCACTCACCATTCCCTTGGTCATCCAGGGCTGGTTGGCAGGAGGCACATTGCCCTTTTTCTTTTGATCTTCTTCCATGGCCACCTTGATCTCCTCAGGGGACACAATCGGCTTGATGGTGAGCGGCTGTCTACGCTTGATGAACTTGTCGTCAACAACTTCAAGCAGTGTACTCTTTCTCAAAGACTCCACGACGGATCTGTAGGGCTTGTATTGACGCATCTTGGGGAATCCGCAAATGCTCTTGATAGAGACTGGCTTGTTCTCATGGCCACCAGTCTTGTCGAGAAGGTATTTGTCCGAGGGAAGGTTCTCATCCGAGAGGTAGTACTCAACCTGTCAAGAGTGAGCTGTCAATTCAACAACTCGGATGGTCTGGGGAGACTGACCTGCTTGACAATCTCGTCGGTTTTGGGATGCTCTTGATACTGCGGTGCTTGCCACTCGCTTATGGCTTGGATATCGGAGCCGATTTCAGAGACCTTAGCAGTAGATGCATTCTCGACATCGCCGACGACTGTTGTGTCAGCTGCCGTGGGTGTCGTATCGGTGGGCGCCATGTTGAACCTCTTAATCCGAGAAAAGGCCAGTGGAAGTTGAAT